>Ga0209689_1000010_pt1 | contig 82243 bp, 71 predicted proteins | sample GraSoiAngelo_149_FD_187119 | JGI IMG/M metagenome (GOLD analysis project Ga0209689, IMG submission 187119) | Grasslands soil microbial communities from the Angelo Coastal Reserve, California, USA - 14_1009_09_30cm (SPAdes) (version 2) | ecosystem: Environmental > Terrestrial > Soil > Grasslands ... | reverse complement strand
AGCGCTTGCGGGAATTCTCGAACTCCGCCTGCATGCGCGTCAGGCGATCGAGCAGGGCGTCGCGTTCCGCTTTCAGTTTCTCTGTTTCGGTGCGCGATGCGGGCGTGTTTGCATCCGTTCCCGCCTGCTGCGCGTTCTCACCCTCTGTGTTTCCGCTGTCCTCTAGGGCTGGCAACTCGTGCTCCACACTGAACGGCTCGGATTCGAGCTCTAATTTTGAATTGGTTCTTGTCATGGCTCACTTGCTTCAGGCTGCCTTACGTATGGGAATCGGGACAGGCAAACTGTGAACAGCCATCGCGAACATTACATAGGACCAGCCGCGCAGGATTAACGAGACCCCCACCGACAGACCCAAATACCAGAACCCCGACCAGGGCCAGTCTACCCAAAGTAGAATCCCGAGCAGGAGCGTCACAACCCCGTCGAAAACTGCCCATCCCCAGTTGGGGAACTTTAACCTGATCGCCGTGATCAGACGAAACATCCCGATGACGGTGAAGAATGAGGCAAAGAGTAGCGTCCACGCGAGTGCGCCGGCGACGGGGTGGGTGACGATCAGTAAGCCGACCAGCACACCGAGCACTCCGCCAATCAGATGCAGGAACACGCCGCCCCATCCCCGCACTCGAAATGCATGCACGGCTTCGATGACGCCGCTGATTACCATCAACCAACCCAGTACCAGCACGGTGCCGATGGTGGCAGCAGGCGTAATGAACAGTGCGATCGTCCCAAGAAGAACCAGGCCGATACCAAGAGCAAAGAGCCACCCCCATTTATGGCGCAGATCTTCCAGTTCCTCAAACAATGGAGTAGTTGCCATATGACCTCCCGGTCGCAATAATTTTGCCCTGTGGGATGGACGAGGGCCTGCTCTCCACGGCAAAAAACCGCTGAGCGCGCCGCCATCTCCCACTTTTAGGGATACTAACGGCCAAGCCTGGCTACAACAATTCTTCGTGAGATTGAATTCGGCTTCCGAAAGGACGCTTAGGACCGCGTCCACCGCAAGTAAGAGACGCTTCTACGACTTTAGGAGTATCGAGCACCGCCTTAGCGCGTTCCACCTGTCACGAGTTTTCGAGGCCGCAGACATTCGGCGCGCACCCTCATCGCAAGCTCTACGCAAGTTCTTTCTGAAATGGATTCTTGTTTTTCCTACAGATCGAAGGACAGATCGGGACAGATACACCGTAAAAAGGTTTCAATAGATATCTCAGATGGATAAATACATTCTTGCGGGTGCCTTGAAGTGATGTAATGGGATTCCCTACGATGTCTACATTTTTACTTTCCACCACTCGCGCGGCACACGGCCTGCGTTTCCACTCTATGCCGTCAAGGAGGATCGTTTCCCCGCAGGAATAGCCATGCATCTTGAAATGAAAACTCAATGTGAGAAGTGCGGGGCGGCCCTCGCAGTCGATGGGAAGGCTTACATTTGTTCGTACGAATGTACCTTTTGCCCTGCATGTGCCTTGAATATGCAGGGCACTTGTCCGAATTGCGGGGGAGAACTCATTCGCCGGCCGGTGCGCAAAAACCTTAATGCTGGCACCCAGAATAATGCGCAGAATTCCGGGCTCAGAATACCGGCTATCAAAACTTGGCTCATATGGGTAATCAGTTTCGCGGTTTGGACATTTATCGCCCTTGCCGGCACGGCGTCGATTTACGAGTTGTACCGCTCGATGGGCAACCCCATGAGCTTCTTCAATACTCTTGGCTTGGAGTTCAGTCAGATACTTACCTATGCTCCTCTCACCCCATTCGTTTTTGTATTAGCGGTCCGCTACCCGGTTCAACGAGCAAATTGGGTAGGTCGTTGCCTTTGGTATCTGGCGGGCGGACTAGTTTTTTCAATGGCACATGTAATTCTGAGAGGCTTGACTCCCTATGGCGTCTGGGACTCCCAGGCTCGTGCCTGGGTATCCGCAATCTGGGATTCGCACGCTCATGCGTTCAGGGTCGAGTGGCGCACCTTTGAGATGCTTTTCTTTCGTAACGTGGTCGATGACATTACCGGGACTTATGTGCCGATTGTGCTGATCGCACATGCCGTGTTGTATTACCGGAGATTCAGGGACCGTGAATTGCGCGCATCCGAGCTGCAAACGCAACTGGCGAAGAGCCATCTACAGGCGTTGAAGAGTCAGCTGCAACCTCACTTCCTGTTCAACACCCTGCATTCCATTTCGGCGTTGATGCTCACCGACGTGCGGGCTGCAGACAGAATGATGACCCGTCTCAGCGATCTGTTGCGGATGAGCTTAGAGAATGATGCGCTTCAAATAACCACGCTTAGCCGCGAACTTGAGTTTGTAACTGCCTATCTTGAAATCGAAAAGGTCAGGTTCGGAGAGCGGCTTAGCATTGTGCTCGATATCCCCTCTGACACGCTGGATGCGCAGATCCCTCATCTTTTATTGCAGCCGCTGGTTGAAAATGCAGTTCGTCACGGTATTTCAAGGCGGTCGTCCGAGGGCGAAATTCAAATCAGCAGCAAGCACGATGAGCGCGAGTTGTATTTACGAATTAAGGATAACGGTCCGGGAATCCACACTGCAGAAGGGCGATCAGGCAGGGATGGCTTAGGCCTACGAACAACCCGCGAGAGGCTGCGCACCCTTTATGGAGACGATCACGATTTGGATATCCGAAGTACCCCCGGTTGTGGTTTAGAAGTGGAGATCCGGCTACCGTTCCGGGTCGAGGGCCGTCCATTGATTTATGAGTTGGAATCCAAGCCCGCAGAACCTGCTCTTTGAGCGCAATCTCATGGCTCCTGTTATTCGCACGATTATTGCCGATGATGAAGTTCTGGCGCGGGAAAAACTTCGTATCCTGCTGTCGGCGGAACCTGGGATTCAGATCATTGCGGAATGCCGAAGCGGTAAAGAAACCGTGAGCGCCCTGCAGGCCCACCGTCCGGATTTATTGCTGCTCGATATCCAAATGCCAGACAGTGATGGATTCGAAGTATTGAAGAGCATCCCTTCCGAAGAAATGCCGATAGTGGTTTTTACCACCGCCTATGATCAATATGCCATAAAAGCTTTTGAAGCACGTGCCTTGGACTATCTGCTCAAACCGTTTGACCAGGAGCGTCTGCATGACACGATGGACAGAGCCCGCAGCGAGCTTCGTAAGGCAAGAAATCCGGACATTACAAAGCAGATTCTCACTTTGCTGGCTGAGAGGAAGCCGACATCGGAAACCGAGCGGAGACTTGTCATCCGGGCGGGAGGGCGAGTGGTATTCCTGGACACGGATGAGATTGAATGGATTGAAGCGGCTGCAAACTATGTGCGACTACATGCCGGTCAGAAAACGTACCTGCTGCGAAGCAGTATTGGACATGTTGCCGAAAAACTCGACCCTACCCAATTCGTCCGCATACATCGTTCCACCATTGTAAACATCGGCAGCATCAGGGAACTGCAGCCCTGCAACAGCGGAGAATTCATGGTGACGCTGCGAAACGGTAAGGAACTGTCCTGTAGCCGCGGCTATCGGTCGGGACTGCAGCAATTGATCGGAAAAGATCTTTAGGATTGATCGCACCCCTGATTTAGTCACCTCCACCTTCTCGTAGTATCGGTCCCCAGCGCCTACAGTTTCCCGTAACGAAACCTCAAAAGCTGAAGTGTTAGTCAATACAAGTGCGCACAGAAGTTGTGAAGGTGTGTCTCCGAGCAGTCACTTCGTATTCAGTTTGGGGTTACTCGTCCCTTTCAGTCCGATTCGGTTGTTCTGCGGTTTCGCGAGTGCTTCACCATCTTAGGCAAGCGGTTCAGCCGATCACTGCACGACGGAGAGCCGCTAGCGGTCGATTCGATCGTCTGCTCAACCTCAAGGAGGAACATCATGGAGTCCAATCACTCCGGCCGCTTCGGAAAATTAGTGTTTGGCTTACTAGCCGTACTATTGTTGGTCGGCATTACTGTTGCCCAGACGCAATTCGGTACGCTCAGCGGTAAAGTTACCGACCCGAATGACGCTGTCGTCCCCGACGCGCGGGTAACCGTGACCAATCTCTCCACTCAGACGAAAGAGACCACGTCGACTAACAATGCGGGATTGTTCGCCCTTGGCAATGTTCGAGCCGGCGATTACGAAATTGCGGTGGAAAAAGAGGGGTTCAGGCGAGCGGCACAGCGCATTCACGTCGAAGTGGCACAGAATGCATCGGTGCCCATCAAGTTGCAACTCGGCTCGGTCAGCGAGACGGTCGAGGTGACAGCCGGTGGCGGAGCCGAAGTGAACACCGTCTCGGCCGAGGTGGCGCACGCGATTTCTTCCAACGAGATCACCAATCTACCATTGCTGACGCGCAATCCTTATGCCCTCATGGAACTGGCGCCGGGCTCAGTTAATGCAAACGTCGCCACTGGCGATTACGCTAACGGTGTGGGTATTTCGGTAGGCGGAGCCCGTGGCCGTTCGATCACCTTTTTGCTGGACGGCGCCGAGAACAATGACTCGTTTGTCACCGGGCCAAGTACGTTGGTCCCAGTTGATGCCGTACAGGAATTCAAGGTTCAGTCGAACAACATGACTGCCGAGTTCGGCCGCAACTCTTTATTAGCTAATGTCGTGTCGAAGTCAGGCACCAACAACTTGCACGGAGCCCTATCGGAGTTTTACCGGGGCGCGGCATTGTCCAGTCGGCCGGTGGAGGAGAAAGCCAATAACATCGCCAAGGGCAACTTTGTGCGAAACGTGTTCTCTGGGGCGCTTGGTGGTCCCATCGTTAAAGATAAAACATTCTTCTACGGGGCGTTCGAAGGAACCCGCGTACGCAGCATCGGACGGAACCTCTGGTTCGTTCCCACGCAACAGTTTGCCACCAATGCTTCTGCCAATATGAATGCCTATTTGCAGGCATCCGGTGGGATACCTCAGCCGCTGCTGCCGGAGGTAATTACGGCGGCTGATATTATCGCGGTTGAGCAGACAGATGGGGCAGCCTATGGGAGTGATCCCGCTCATTCTCTTTTCGCCTCAGGAACCACGAACCTCATTCCTGCTGATACTCCGCTTTTCCAACGCACTTTCACTAATGTGCCCATTGATGCGGGTGCCGGTCCGGCACAGAATACGTGGTCGGCATTCGGCCGCGTAGATCACCAGATCAGCGAAACAACTACTCTGTCATTGCGCTACGCCTGGTACCGACAGAACTTCTTTACTGGCTTCGGTGGGGATAGTCCCTTTACGCAGTTTCAGGTTCCGGCCAGTTATCGCAGCCAGAATGCCAGCATCACTCTCACTCACGCCTTCAGTCCGAAAATGTTCAACGAGAGTCGCATTACGTTCAGCCGCACTGAGCCGCAACTCCCCTTGGGAAAGGGCTCGCCGAACGTCATGTGCTTCACCTACGCGAACCAGACTGCTTTCCAGACTGGCAATCCTATTGTGTTTGGGGGCTACATACCCAACAGCTGTTTTGGAAACGCACTCCCCAGCGGAGGTCCGCAGAACACTTTCTCCGGCTACACAGGTTTCACCTACTCGCAGGGCCGTAACATCTGGAAGTGGGGAGGCTATCTCCGCCATCTCCGGGATAACCACACGTTTGGTGCTTTTCAGAACGCTTATGCTCTGGCCAGCAGCGCTCAAAATCTGTTGGATGGCGTTGCGGATGCTGACTTCCGTATCGCCATCAATCCTAAAGGCAAAGTTCCGGGCGACGTCTACGATCCTGCCGTGGATGGTCCGGTCGTGCCCCCGAGCTTCAGTCGGCACTATCGCTATAACGAATTTGCCGTTTACGGCGAGGATTCATTCAAGCTGCTTCGAACGCTAACTCTCACCGCGGGCCTTCGCTGGGAATACTTCGGCGTACTTCACAGCCCGGACAAAGAGAAGTCGCTCGATGCCAACCTCTACCTGGGCACCACCGGATCGATCTTCCAGCAGATCGGGGACGCGCGCTTCCGGCAAACCAATAATTTCTTTAACCAGAACTTCACTAACTTTGGCCCTCGAGTGGGGCTAGCTTGGGATGTAACCGGCGACGCCCGCACTGTGTTCCGTGCCGGCTATGGCATGTTCTACGACGCCAACTTTGGAAACGCGCTGTTTAACGTCATCCAGAACCCGCCCGCTTACGCGGTGGTTCAGGCTCCGGGTGGGTTGGTGTTTCCCAACCAGTTCGACACTTTTAGCAATGTCCTGGGTGGAGGTCCCTTTACCTATCGAAGCTCCGCCCGGATGTTGAATAAAGACATGGTCACGGCGTACGCGCAGCAATGGAATGCCACCTTTGAGCATGACCTCATCGGTCGAGGGCTTGTCGCCTCGATCGGCTACGTTGGGTCCAAGGGTGACAAGCTGTATTCTCTTAACAACCTGAACCAGCGCGGTGCTTGCATTATGGCGGACAATTGCGCTGGCAATCCTTTCAATCGACTGAACAGTGGCGTCACCGGCATGAATCGGCGTGCTAATGAGGGTTTCTCTCGTTATCACTCTATGCAGGTTGAACTCAGAGCCAGGGAGATTCCTCATACCGGTCTGCAGCTCAATGCGAACTACACTTGGGCTCACTCCATCGATAACGCAACGTCGTTCTTTAACGATTCGGCATTCGACTTCAATGGGAATTTCGGCTTCGGTAATCCCTATAACCCTGGCGCCAGCCGAGCCAACTCGTCGAACGATATCCGGCATCGTTTCGCACTTAACTATTCCTGGGCCATTCCCTGGACGCATGGATATAAAGGCCTGGCAGGACAAATCCTGGACGGCTGGAACCTGACTGGGATTTACACGGCCCAAACCGGCGGCTCCTTTAGTGTCTACGAGAACTTTGGCGCCTTTAATGACCAATGCAGCGCCAGCGTCGCTAACTCCTGTTATCCAGTCATTACGGGTGCTTTGCCGGGACAGGATGGTAAGACCATAGTCGGGCCAAATCGAGTAGTCTTGTACAACTTCCAAAACAGCCTTACGGACCTTGGTACTTTCTGCAACAATGACCCGATTTGCACTCAACAGAATTATTTCTTCCAGCCCGCAGGCCTGTTCTTGCCCCGCAACACCTTCCGGACGCCGGGATACTGGAACTTTGATTCAGCGGTGTTGAAGAACTTTAAGCTTCCACCTGAGGGCATGAATCTTCAATTCCGCGCAGAGTTTTTCAACATCTTTAACCACTCCAATCTTTATGCTGATCCCAACACCAACAACCTTGCCGGAGGAGCGGTTTTAGCGCGGCGCGGGGTACCACCCAGTCACGAGTTGTACGGTGTGCCATTCGACCGTCGCAACATCCAACTTGGGCTGCGACTGCAGTTCTGAGGTTTGTAGCAAGGGTGCGGGTCCGGGCTTTGCCCGGGCCCTTTTCTCATTCATGCTGGGTGCATCAATCGACCAGACTGACGGTGCCGGTTCAGAGTGTATTCATGTCCGATCTTCGACGAACCGTCCCACGGCGGCTCTGATGCTGGTAAAGGCGATCAATAATCAATCAACCGAGGAGAACACGATTGGCAATCGGAGACACGGTGTTAAAGCAATCTTTTCCAGATAACGGGAGCGTAGGAGCAGTAGTAGAGCAGATCCGCCAAGAGCTGAACGCGCTACTTCGGCAGCGGGAGGAAACTGTTCGAAAAATCGGTACCGTCAAGAAGACGGTCCTGGGCTTGGTGTCCTTATTTGGCGACGATGTGCTTGATGGTGAGTTGCTGAGATTATTGGGGTACAAAGATTCCGGGCGGCGTCCGGGCCTCACCAAAGAGTGCCGCTTCGTTCTAATGAGCTCGGAAAGGCCTCTAGCGGTGCGCGAGATTTGCGAACAAGTGCAGCGCCGGTTGCCATCAGTCGGGAACCACAAAGACCCACTCGCCTCCGTGACAACAATCTTGAACCGCCTGGTCGGATACGGTGAGGCGTATACAGTCGAGGAGGGCGGACGTCATAAATGGGCTTGGGTAACAGACGTCAATAGAAATTCGGGGGAAGCGGCTGACTGATCGTCGTCGAAACCCTACTTCCCGTGAGATCATGCCGCTAAGCACGATCGCACGAAGCAGGGTACACAATGGTCAAGCTCATTTATTGCATTACCAAGAAAGCAGGCCTGACGGACCAGGAATTTTTTAACTACTGGGAAACAATCCACGGTCCCATCGGTGCTCGTATTCCTCACCTCCGCAGATTGGTACAAAGCCATCGTCTCACGGTTGTGGGCGATGCATACCCGCCTGATTACGATGGCATGGCGGAACTCTGGTTCGACGACATCGAGGCCTTGTTTGCGGCTCGGCAATCGCCCGAGTGGAAAGCCTCAAATCAGGACGAAGCGAACTTCATAGATCACAAGAAAGTCGCTTACTTCATTTCAGAAGAGCACGTCATCTTGGACGATGTGAAGCGAAACCAATAGGCAATGCCTAAACCCGAGCCGTGAATCGTCAACTGCCCTCCAGCATGCCACCGGTTCGGCGAGGTGATCGAAAGCTACATCGGGCAATAATTCTCACCACCCCTGCAATGATTGTCGATGACTTTCTGTCTTAGAATAAGCCCTTGCTTGCTTCAGCTGAATTCGACAGTTTGCGCGTCGTTTTGGTAGCCACACGCAACCCTCTCAATATCGGCGCGGCGGCTCGCGCCATGAGCAACTTCGGTTTTCCGCGCTTGCGGGTGGTGAATCCCTACGAAGTGGCGTTCCGGGAGGCGCGTTCCGCCGTGGGTGCTTCCGCGCTCCTGGCGAGTGCGGAAGAATACCAGAACGTGGCTGATGCGGTAGCCGATTGCACGCTCGTTGTGGGAACCACTGCGCTCCGCAGCCGCAGAGCGCACCAACCTCTGCGACAATTGAAAGACGGCGCGCGCCTTATCCGCAAGCAACTTGGACGCAGCCACCGCATCGCCCTTTTGTTCGGCTCTGAGAAGTTCGGTCTTTCAAACGAGGCCCTTAGCCACTGTCACTGGCTGCTGCGGATACCCACCCGCGAAGAGAACATATCCATGAACTTGGGACAGGCGGTGGCCGTCTGCCTCTACGAACTCGCGCACAATATGAAAGCCGCGCAGCCGCCTGAGAAGCGAGAATACGCCACTGCGGCCGAGATCGAGCGCATTACCGCGATGTTGCTCGATGCACTAGGTGCCAGCGGCTACTTACGCAAACATCCAACGAGTGATGCCGAGGAAAGAGCTCGACGTCTGGTACACCGCCTCAACCTGTCAGCCAGCGACGGCGAAGTGTGGCTCGGCATGCTGCGACAAATCGTGTGGAAGCTGCGGTTAGGAGAGAAGACCAAATTGCAAACCGCAGGTGACAATGCAGGATCGTCATTCAGCAAGGCACTGTTGGGGAAAACAACCGGCAAATGACTTTCTAGCCAGGCTCTTGGAGATTTCTTGTAACGAAGCCGCTGCCAAAAATTGAAAGGGCCGTGACATTGGTTATGCTCTAGCCGCCAGCTCCTGCGAGGGAGCTAACAGCGTGGAGGCATGCACCGTCACAGCCCCTTGGTGCGACCACTGCTTTCGCAGTTCCAAACCCCAACTGAACCTCGCAGAACAGTTGGATTTTTCGGGTCTGGTTGCTCAGCAGGTTGCCCTGCCGAGCTGGTCACCCAGTTTACTTCGGGCTGGCAAAGTTTTATTTAAGCCAACCCTTTCAACCGTCGACGCCGCGAAAGTTAAATGGATAATTGATATTTGTCAATGCCGCTTTTCAGTGCAATTGCAAATATTACTGGCACATTTGGTGACGACCGTAATCTATTAAAGATGTGAGGATTTAGTCGTCTGCCAAAAAGTTTCCGTCTAGTTTTGCACAATTTCATCCACACCCGAAAAGGTCAACGTTGCAGTGGAACCTAATAAACATCTTGACGAATGGATGCCACTGACGCATGGTACTGGAAAGGAACAAGGTTCTTATGGCGGCTCTTGTCGCTTACGTTGACGGCGGGTCCTTGGGAAATCCGGGCTCTTCCGGGATTGGCGTAATTATAGAGGGCTCCGATGGCCACAGGATCCGAATCGCCAAATGGATTGGACGCCAGGACAACAACGTGGCTGAATATGTTGCCCTGCTTGAAGCCCTTCAGTATGCAGTGGCATTGAAAGCCGAAACACTTCACGTTTACTCCGACTCCGAGGTCGTAGTCAGGCAAATGAATGGGGAATACGCCTGCCGTAGCTCTCGCCTTCATTCGCTTAACTGGATCTGCCGCAAGTTGGCTCGCTCCCTTCAGTTTTCCATCTCTCACGTCCGTCGCGAGCTCAATACCGAGGCCAACGGTCTGGCCGCATCCGCTGTGCGCGAGGCGCTTTCCTAGCCCTGCGTAAGTCGAGCCGGGATCGCAATTTTTGATAGAATCTCGAAGAACTGTGCTCGGGTTCAAGTCGATGAAAAGCGATCCCGCCAAAATCCTTTGCATTGACGACGAAGAACCCGGGCTCGAACTTCGAAAGCTTCTCCTGGAATCTGCTGGCTACCACGTGATTACCGCCCGATCCGGCGCGGAAGGCATCCAACTGTTCCGCTCGCAGCCCGTCGATGTGATCATTCTGGACTATTGGATGTCGGGTATGAACGGAGTGTCTGTAGCTCGGGAATTAAAGCGCCTGAATGCGGCAATCCCCATAATCATTCTTTCCGCTTATGCGTCGTTGCCAGACGAAGCCTTAGGTGTGGCAGATGTGTGGATTCTCAAAGGAGACGCTACGGAATCGCTTCTGGCCAGTATTAAAGATCTGCTGGAAACCCGCAAGGCCGGGTGAATTGAAATTAGCGGTCGTGACGATAGCGACTGGTGGGGTTTTGAAACTAGACAGCGCTCGAGTGGGCGGAACTCTTATCGGACTCGGCGAACGGGAATCGACATTCGATCGCCGTGCCTGACTCCCCCGAACGAATCACTAGCTGCCCGCCAAACTGTTGCACACGTTCCCGCATTCCGCGAATACCAACTCCAAGCCTCGTGCCGTTGCCGTCCCCGGATTCAATCATCGGAAGGATCATGCCCTGGCCTCTGTCTTCTACCATGAGCGCGAGTTCTGTCGGCGACTTGTGGATCGTGATTTTCGCGGTTGAGCTACGCGAATGGCGATGAATATTGGTAAGCCCTTCCTGAATGATGCGGAAAATGGCAATCTCAAGATCGCGGCTGAAACGTCCTAATTCTGGCGAAATATCGAGAGCGACTTTGATTTTGCTGCGCTCCGAGAAACCCTCGACGTACACCCGCAACGCTCGTGCCACCCCCACTTCATCGAGCAAAGGTGGGTGCAACAGATAGGAAATAGTCCGGATTTCGTTGACCGCTTGCTCAATGAGGTTGCTACTCTCCGAAATGAGCCGTGATACTTTTGGCGGCAGGCCAACAACCTGCCGTTCGAGCAACGCAAGATTAATTGAGGCCGCGGATAGAACTTGGCCCGCGCTGTCGTGCAATTCGCGCGCAATGCGCCGGCGTTCCTCGTCCCGCAGCGTCAATACCCGGCCAGAAAGTCCTCGCAATTCTTGTTCGGCATTTTTTCGCCGCGTAACATCGGTGCATATCTGGAGCCAGCCTGAAGGATGACCCGCCTGATCGCGCCGTGATAGAAAACGGCTGGCTACCGTAATGCGTCTCCCGTCACGGGTGGTCTGGGTTAACTCACATTCCCAATGTCCCTGCCGGTAAAGGGTTTCTTGTATTTCCTCCACTTGTAACGGGGGGTCGGTCTGTAACAGCACTTGCGGCGATTTTCCCAGAGCATCCTTCCTTGTCCACCCATAAAGCCGTTCCGCTCCCTGATTCCAGAAGACCACATCGCCAGTCGTGTTCAATACAACGATTGCGTCAGTCGCCAAGTCCAGAAGCTCAATGTGCTCCGCCAATTCCTGGTTTGCCTTGGCCAGAGCGGCGTTGAACTGTCTGGTGCGCGCTTCCAATTCCTCCTGGCCTCTCTTTTCGAGCAGATAAGCTGCCCGCTCACCTCGTTTGCGGGTGGTAATGTCACGTGCGATCGTCACCAGACCCACAATTTTTGACTTTTCCTTCAAGACAGAAATCGATACCGAGACATCCATCTTTGCGCCAGTACTCTTGGCGCGCACAGTTTCGTAATGATTGACCCGCTCCCCACTGAGTATTCTTTTGCAGATAGCTGCTTCTGCCTCCTGGATGTCTACCGGGATGAGGATCGAAATTGGCTGTCCCCGAGCTTCCCGTGGGGAGTAGCCGAACATCCGCTCAGCCCCCGCATTCCAGCTTGTTATGAGATCATTGAGATCCTGAGTGATGATGGCATCATCAGCCGACTCCACCGTGCTCGCTAACCCAACGGGTGGATCGTCGGATCTTCCAGGTTTTGTGGCAGCGGAGCGATCTCGAACGCCCTCGGGGTTACTCATGTATCCAGCCCTGAACAGAACGAATCATGGAAATGTTTGCGAAGAGCACTCGCCGCAAAGAAAACTCCGGAAACGTGGAGAATATGCCTGACCACGAATGAGGAGACTGCTCATTCCCCGTCCCTGGGAACATTTCACGCGTGCTTCGGGGCATCGCGTTGGATCCGGCCCGCTATCCAACCGAAACGAGAACTCAGATAATCGGCCCGCTTGCCTTCCCGAAGCAAACCAGTATTATATCTCTACGACGTCGTTATAAGCTCCCAGTCGCATTGGCCACTGTGACGCTACAACAATCAAACCGCAAGCGTATCTTGTTCGTCGACGACGAGCCGAGTATTCGCCTTACTCTTCCTCCTGTCCTTGCAGAAAATGGTTTCGAAGTGCGGGTAGCGGGGAGTGTGCCTGAAGCCCTTCTTGAAATCAATTCTCATAGCTTTGACGTTCTTCTATCGGACCTCAACATCGGGGAAGAGGGTGACGGGTTCCTGGTGGTCAGTGCCATGCGCCACCTCCAGCCTGATTGCATAAATCTCATCCTGACTGGATATCCTGCCTTTGAAACCGCCTTGCAAGCGATACACAATCAGGTGGATGACTATTTGATCAAGCCGGCCGACGTAGACTCGCTTATCGCTACCGTTAAAGACAAACTGGTCGATCGAAGTTCCAAGGCACCGGCGACCACCAATCGGCTAGCGGCCGTCCTGAAAGACAACAGCAAGCACATCGCCGCCCAGATGCTCGACGCCGCAAAGCACGATGCGGCACTTTCTACAATTCGCTTATCCGATGAGGAGCGCATCGATCACCTGCCAAAATTGTTGGCCATGCTGGTTGAGACTTTGCAACCTGGACAAAAGGGATTAAGCAAAGAAACGGTGCGCTTCGCAGTTGAACACGGCAAAAAAAGAAGCCGTCAAGGCTACACAATTCCGATGGTAATTACGGAATACCGTTACTTTAACAATGTTATATATGATCTGGTTCAGAGCCAACTGGCGGCGCTGGATGCTGGCACCCTGATCTCCGAAATGAGATCGCTGCTGAACTCTGTATATTCCCTGATGGAAAAATCTCTTGAACCATATCTCACCACCAGATCCAGCACGAAATAAGTTAGTCTGTACCTAAATCGCGTCCTTTTTCCTCAATCCCAGAGCTGCGTCCGCAAGATCAAGATAGTGCTCCAGGCGGGATGGCTCCTTAGTGGGCTCCCCTAAAGGTAAAAGTCGAGGACCCTCGTCTCGAGCCGCCGGCGCAGTGGGCGGTAGCCGCTTGACCGTGGTTTTGTTTTTATTGCTGTTCTTGCCTGATCTGTTCAAAAGCAACACCTGGGCTGTAACACTGCTTGCGTGGCGGACGCATGGGCCTAGTGCTTTTTAATACTTATTCTTGCGCTCGGTATCCTGGTGAAATGTGACCGAAGCGCCTGAACTTTGCTGGCCACCTCGAAACACTAACCCGCCTGCTGCTTCTTCCCGCGGTACTCCAGCAAGTTCACGCTTGCGATTCTCGATTTCGCGAAGTTCGCGGATGATCGCGGCTTCGGCCTGGACGTATTCCTCTTCCGAAATTTCCCCTGATTCGAGTTCTACCTGAAGTTCCAGGAGACGCTCTTTTATGGGCGCATCATCGGTATATTGTTCCTCCGCCGCCTTTAGAAGGGTGCGGAATATAAACTTGAACCCCGATATAGGCAGGAGCAGAAGATCATCAATCAGCAGCATATGCAGTCATCCAGCGTGCGAACTCAGGATGCGGTCACCCGCTCCACTTTAAGTCTTATGTTCACAAAGTTGTAGGGCGGCCACGGCCCGGTGTACTTGAATTTCAGTCGCTTACCGTATTTTCTCGCGATCTTGTTCACCACGCCATCGAATTCGGCCTCGCGCTTCCGCTCCACCAAGAACGCGGCGTTCATAATCATCTTGTCGCCAATGGGTTGATTGTCGCGCGATGCCACACACACGCTGCGCAGCGCTTCATAAATCTCTCGCACGTACTGGGTGGACCTCTCCGCCATCGCCTTATCAATCATGCGTCCTAATTGCATGCGGGCGAGATAGGTTGACTGCAAGTGCTTTCTGATAATTTCCTGGTGAAACTGGCGGATCTCCTCGTCCTCCTGTTTCAATTCCTCAATGATCTGGTCGCGGTCCCAGTTGACCTTCAATCCGAACTCCAGTTTGCCGGCCATTTGAGTCAAGACGTCCTTGAGGGATGCGTAAATGCTCTTCAAAACTTCGCGGATGTCGTCATCAGTCCGGAACACAGTCCCGAAGCTCATGGGAATGATGGTGTACGTCTTCATCACGGTCTCAATGACATGCTCATGCGCCAGGGCATTCTCGCGCGTTGGATCGAAGATGTAGACCGCCGTCTTGCTGACCACTGCCGCTATGTCGAGGTATTTGACGGTGTACACCAATTCACCGGCGCCGCCAATACCGATTTTCCCGAAGGTCATCTGCTCCTTCGCCTCTACGATCCCATAGAGGTAGCGCCCACCTTCGCCGGTCGTCACTTCGGGAGCATTACCGGCGTCCGCGATTTTTACGTGCAAATCGTCCTTTGACGCCTTTGCCACCTTGCGTTTGAGCGCAGGCCTGGTTGCCATAGCTTTCTTTGTTTTCACTCAACTCCTCTTTGTTTATGCCCCGGGCTAAACCCTCAACCATGCCTATTAGCGACAACAGAGGAAGGTGCCCCGTTAGTTAGGCTGCACCCAATGCGAAATGGGGAAAGCGAGCTTAAAAATCGTCCCTTTTCCCACCGCGCTGCGCACTTGAATCCGGCCGTTATGGTTCTCGACAATTCCCTTCACGATCCAAAGCCCTAGACCAGTTCCCTTTTCGCCCTTGGTGCTGACAAACGGCTCGAACATGGACGTTTGCAACTCTTTGGGAATCCCAGTTCCAGTATCGGCCACAACGATCTTAATCCAGCCATGCACCCCGTCGGCGGCTCGAATGTGCCCGGTTCGGATGACTAACTTTCCACCCGACGGCATGCTGTCTCTCGAGTTTACGACCAGGTTGGAGAGAAGCTGACGGAATTGGTCGGCTGAGCCCTTCATTAGCGGAAGCTGAGCCAGTTGTTTGTCGATGTTCACACCAGTTTTGGCCAAGGGACGCCCGAAAAGTGTCAGCGTGTCTTCCACTACGCTGTTGAGATCGAAACTTCCGAGCTGGCCGGCATTGCGATACAGCCCAAGCATCTGCCGCACGATACGGGTAATACGGTCGGTTTCGCTCTTTAGCACTTCGTAAATCGGCTCCGAAGGACTATCGAGCTTCCCCTTCAACAGGTATATCGCATTCTTGATCGCTTCCATGGGATTGTTGATTTCGTGGGCGATCGTCCCGGCCAATCGTCCCGTGGCCGCGAATTTCTCCATTTCGAGCATTCGCCGTTCGAGCTGGAGTTGTTCAAGTTTTTTCCACGTGGAAAAATCGCGCAGCACCGTGACCGTATACGCCACCTGCCCACGCGCATCGTAAATCTTTCCTGAACGAGCCGCATATTCGATCTCGGTCCGCGACGACGGATGGTAAAGATACAGCGATTTGTTCTCCTTATCTACGAATGAAAACGTAAATGCAGTCAGGAAAGCGTCCAATTTCGCTTGATTTTTTACCACTTGGGGATGCCGCGTTTCTCCCGAACCGAATAATTCCTTAGCCAGCGGATCCAGCAATACGATCCTTGCCGAATTATCAGCAACCACGATGGGATCGCCAACATTTTCGATGACCAGGTTTAAGCGGTCTCGGTCTTGCCGTACCACCTCCTCTGCTGCCTGGAGCTTTTCAAGGTTGGCCCGAACCTCCTGATCGGCCCGGCGCAGGTCGGTCACATCGCGCATGACGGTCACCATTCCGGTGCGAGTACCATCTCGGGTGACGGTGGGAGCGCACACCGCCTCGAAAAGTACCTCCTCGCCCTCCATCACGTCAACCAGTGTGAAGTCGCGCGACGCATCACTTGCGCTCACCACCATGGAAGATAAGGCAGCGGAAAACAGCAGGTTGTTGAATTCGACCGCTCGTTTGCCGCCTTCACTGACCCCTTCAGGAACTCGAAAAAAACGTTCCGCTGCCTTGTTTTGAATAATCACTCGATGCTGGTTGTCAGTCAGGATCACCGGGTCCGCCATGCTTTGCATGACCGTCCGCATACGCGAAATCGTGACATCCATGTCCCGCATGCGGTTGTAGTAGTGTTCCACCTTGAACAAACGGGCAAGGTATCGGTTGGCTCGCTCCACCAGATTGCGGAATTGCCGTAACTGACTCTCTGGGACGTTTTTCTGGACTTCTCCCAATACCAATGAGGCATAACCCCGCATTCCGCACACATCACAGACTTGTTCCTGAATTTGAAACTTTCGCGTTAATTGGAAATTTTGCACCGCCAGGCAGTCCCGCCGGCGTTCCCGTTCCGCCTCCCAGCAGCGTGTGCGGCTGCGGTAAATCATTGGCACCGCATATAGTGAGGCTTCTTTGGATTCAGAACGAACTATGCCGGGCTTCAGATTCTGCAAAACCGTAATGATTGGATTTTCACTTGCCCAGAGCGAGGTAGTGAACTTTCGCAGATATGCCTTGTCACAGTTCAGCGAGGCAATGGGTTTTACCTCGCCGGTATCAAAATCCGCCTCCAGCACCAGGGCGCGAGGAAAGCCAAGAAAAACAATCTCTTCCAGCAGAATCGGAAAGACTTCTTCGGACCGCTCAGCGGAAAGCAACCGCAGCGCGGCTGATTCACTCGATGATCTTTGGTCGACGAACTCTCTGGTCTTTTCTCGCAGCAGTGGGCTCGCCATCCCGTCTGCTCTCCTCAGGTCAGGTCAGTTTTAGCGGCGCCGAACAGTACGGCGTTTAGGAACCCGGGTAACACGCCGTGTGGTCTCCACGGCGATCTCCGGTTCCGCCACTGCTGTCAGTTGGGGCCGTGCTACCAGACCCGTGAGACCCACCGCATCCGCATATTTCAGATACGTATCGATTGAGGCAACCACGATGCGTGCTTCCACAGTGATCAGATCGATTCCGACCAGTGAAATGCGTACCCATGCGTCGATCACGATGCCCTTATCCAGGACGCGGTCGAGCACATCAATCAGGCTCGATCCACCTGATACCCGTTCGACAGCCATGAAGTCGTTCCTCCTAAATTTCCACTACCCTACGCTCTACGCTTGCTGCGGCCCGCCCGTGCAACGGGTTGCCGCACTACGCGCCTCTTTTCAGTCGCGGCGCGCAGGGGTCGAGGAAGGGTTGCGGGAACTATCGGTGCTTGCATGGTTAGATGCGGATCGTACTTCCACCAGTTCAGCCCGATCTGCTCTGCCTTATCCACAGAACAAATCAGCAGCCGAACCCGAATCGTGAGCAGTTCTACGTTAGCCAGCGAAACGCGAACGTCCCCAGCAATCACCAAGCCTTTATCCAGAACGCGATCCAGGATGTCCAGCAGGTTGGTGGTTCCGGTTACGCTAGGCAGACGTTCCATAATTTGATCTTTCTACATCCTGACGACAGAAACCTGATCTCTTCAGTTGATTCAAAGCGAAAAAGGATGCTACTGGTTGCTTCGCCCGCTGTCAATGCCGCAAGTGTGCTGGTCTTGTGAAAATCGCAGATAATTCCGGGGACTTTCATTTGCATCCAATATCCCGTACTGGCCGGACTACCAGCCTTGCCCGCGTCAAACAGAAACTGAGTGCCCGAACCCAAGGTCGACGCGGCACGCAAGAATGATCTCGGGCTAACCGCGGCGCACCTTTCACAAGTTCGGTACTTTTCTTACTTGGGTAATAGATTCCCCAGAGGACCAAAATTCATATTCAGATCGCTCGGTGCAAGTCCGAAATGGTCAGCTAACTCGTGGATTTTGGCCTCCAGTTTCATGAGCGCTTCGCCCATCTGCTCCACCTGATCGTCGGTCAATGAACCGCCTTCCATTCGACGGATAGCCTGCCGCTCCAGCAATTGCCGCAGCAACTCAATCAGGCTAAGGACGAGTTTCGCCAGGCCTTGCTCAATGTTGTCCGGAGAACATTCAATGCGCTCCGGACTGCCCGCTGCCAACTGGGTCTGTTGCCGCAATTCGGAAACAATCTTTTCAATGTTGTCGGGGGAAATCTGTTCGGGTTTCTGCATTCATTTTTCCTTCAGAAATTCGGTCGGCGGCCACGGTCCGGTCACTCGTACCCCGATTTCAGACCCTACCGTCACTCCTGCAGCTTGTCTTTGAAAGTCCGCGATACCCTCGCGCTGGACCAAGGCAAAGCAGCGAACACCCCGCGCCGAATCTCGTTTCCGCCAACTTCGAATCGCGCCAGCCTCCCGAAACCTCTCCGCCAATTCTTCCAGTTCGCGCCGCTGACCTTGCCGTCGTCTCAGATATTGTGTTCCAGAAACGTTCAAACTCTCGGGGGATTCCGCAACCCCGAATCCCAGATGGATTTCCATCTGCACCATGTTCTTCAGTCGCGCTAAGGTATCGCGGTATTGCCCGGCATGCTCTCTGAGGTGGGCTGAGAGGGCCTCGTCCGCGAGCAAAGTGGGAAAGCGAAACGGAATAATCGTAGTCTGCCGAAATAATTCCTGAAGCACCGAATGGAACGCTAAAGCTTCCTCTCGTGTAGCGAGGCTCGACATTGGAAGCTCACTTTCCCTCCGTGACACAAAGCAGCGAAGTCCGGATTCGTCCACACTCTCCACCGTCATACCCGCAACACCTGTTTGGGCAACTTTAAGCGCGACCTCTGCCGTGGTCACGCAGTAGGCAAGTACAGGCATAGATTCACGGACTTTTCAAACACTCAGCATCATCGCGGTTTTCCGGGAGGAGGTGGCTTTGTGCTCATGTGCCGGAATGCTGTTTCCACAGAACTAAGAATAACATCCAGGCCGACATAAACCAGATCTACGCCGGCGAGAGAGATCACCAGATTGCCATGGATAATCACACCGGAGTTCAGAACATGATCCAGAATATCGAGTAATGACACTTCATCGAAGGCGTCGGAGGTGAGCGCAATATCTTGGGAAGTATTCGACATGCTAATTCATAGTGACTCGGAACGCGTGCTGCTCCGGGAGACGAACGAATAAGGCGGCCACGGACCTGTACATTCAATCCTTCGGTTTTTTTTCCAGTCCTCGCTGAAGTGCTTCAGCAAGGTCTCAAGCTTTTTCTTGTCACTTCGCTTTAATAATATGGAAGTCTGCCACGCCAGATCGCGTTGCCCGCTGCTGATCGTGCCACCACCGGCAGTTTCAACCGCAATCCGCGCTACCGCCTGCGAGAATCGCACGATGTCGGAGTCCGAAGAGCTTACTGAAGGCCTTTTAAGTAGCGCCGCTCTCGACTTCAAGTAATCTTTACCACTTTTCGGGACAATTGTCGGAACTTCGACCTGGCGCCGGACAGTAAATACCTTGATGCCCCATTCGTCAGATCCTTTGATTCTCTTGAAATCGGCTTCCAGGGTTCGCTTGCGACCTCGCAAATCAGCCTGCAGAGAGGATTCATCGTGAAAGACTGTTCCGAAGCGTGCGGGCAGGATTTCTGTAGCCTCGGCTATCGCGGAAACAGCTCGCTGATGCCGGATACTCACGGCCGCGAGCCAGTCCAGGTTGTCCATGTTGCTGGAGAGTTGGTCGGCAAAATCGGTTCGTGAAACCCGGCTCAACCAGCAGATCAGTCCTCCACATTCAATCGGTTCGATTGCCGCGGCACCATCGACTCCGCCAACTCGCGGAACCGGCGATACCGGTGCTTTAGTGATGCCATAAAGGTAGAGCACTTTGCCGTCGCGATTCTTTTTCAAGCCAGTTGCCATATTTCACGTGTCAACGAACCGAGCGCTTTCTTACCGCTGATCTCGTTTGGAAAATTCCGCACTATATAAAGAGTCGTATCCGGATAGCGCCGGCGCAATCCCGCGATGGTTGCGAGTTGCCATCGTCGCGCGCGATTGCAGCGCTGGCATCTTTGAATGTCCTGTGGAAATAGAACCCGATTAATAAAGATGACTTTCGAGTCCAGATTCAGGCTACGAAGATCCGTAACCAGCCGCTCCGTCTCGCGATCCGGCAACGGCTCCGCCAACATGACGGTGTAGATGCGTGCTCGCTCAGAATCGGTCAGCAAACTTGCCAATTCCCTTACCCGGTGCGCCAGTTCCGCCACCTTTACCCCGGCGTCGCGGGCGAGGTTCAGTTTACGGTGCTCGGCTAGCGTTTTCAACAGCACCCTTGTCCACGCCAGAATGCGATCCGGCATTCTCAACAAATCAAGTGCGTGACCGGTGGGAGCCATGTCAATAACCACCCTCCCTCTATGGCTCAACAAATCGATTATGCGGAAGACGGCCAACACTTCGTCCACGCCGGGCGGCACGCTATCCAGCAGTGCGGAAACAAGCTCGCGCTCGAAAGACAAGTCGATATGTACGCCGGAAGTCTCTGAACTCATTGCTTGATCGATCTTCTCTTTCACCTCCGCCACCCACGTCTTGAAGACGGACATAGAGTCCATCTCCGATGCCCGGAATTTGGGATCGCCGAGCACCGGTTCCAGACGATCGCCGACATCTTTTCCAAAAATGTCGTCCAGCGACGGCGCCGGATCAACCGAGCAGATTTCCACCGGCAGCCTCCTTTTTTGCCGCGTGTTGAATCCTAGCCCCGCCGCCATAGTGGTCTTTCCAACACCACCCTTGCCGAGAACGAGCGAGAGTGGAACATCGAGAGCAGGCCACTTCGCAACCTTCAGAACCACATCTCTCACCTTCGGAACCGGTATTTTGAGATTCAATCTCCTGCCAGAAAATAAGTGATTGGCAAATGATTTCAGACCGCGGACACCCAGTATCGGTCCCCCAACATCTTCTCCTAGATGCAAATCCGTGCCCGGAAATTCTTGCTTCAGTAAGGTTTGCGCAGTTCGCGTGGCCTCTGTTCTTCTGCGACAAATCTTGCAACTCTGCTTCCCTATCACCGCGCGCATCAGCACCACCGCGGCAACCTTCAATGGCGGGGAGTAAGTGCCGAGCGTGGCGCAGGCTCTTAAGGATTCGTTCAGGGCAAACTTTTCCGGCGTGGTCACCAAAAATAAACGCGCCCTTTGTGCAATTGACTGTTGTAGCCCCTCGACCGTGGCGCGCCAGTCGCTCAAAAACTCATCACTGCCAAGTCTCGCGTGTCCTCCAAAGTGCTGTGCGAGAACACGGTCTCGGCTTATCGCCAAGCTAAGAAAATCAAGAAAATGCAAGAAATGTTCGGGCAACCCAAATAGTCGTAGCGTATGCCCAAATGGCGCAGTATCCACCACAATGCGATCATACTTTCCTGAATCAATCGCGCTCTGTAAAGCCAGTAACGCCGAGATCTCAGCCATGCCTGGCAAAGATTTGTCCATCAACGGCTCAATGTCTTGCCGGGAAAAAAGCGAGCCACGATCAATGATCTCGAGAATCCTCTGCTTGTGCTCGTCGAGAAACTCCTGGAACTGTTTCCCTGCATTCACTTGCCACGCGTAGAGCTTTCCAGCCGCGCCCAAGGGAATCTTGGTAGCTTTTCCTCCCAGCGGCAACTGCAAAACGTCCGACAATGAATGTGCCGGGTCGGTCGAGAGCAGCAGCACCGGTTTCGTGGGAAACTGCGAGGCGTTGTGAACGGCATAAGCCGCCGACGCTGTGGTTTTGCCGACGCCACCCTTCCCTATAAAAAATGACAATTCAGGCACAACGGTATTGTAACTATTCGTTCACCGAACCCACTCATACACATGCTTTGCGCCGCGATTGCAACGAACAACCATTTTCGGAGTACAGGAATCACTGTATTGTTTGTCCGGAGGCAAATCTCTAGGGTTGCCCTGGCAGCGCGAAGTGCGCCGAGTGCTTTGTTATAAGAATTTTGGCGCCGTTCCCTTCGTCTAAGATCGCTGCATTTGGGATGAGAATCTAACTCACTTCAGGAGGGACACCGTGATTCAATACATTTGCGAATCCTGCGCAATGGTGAAGAACGCTGATGACCCATGGATTCTCGGCCTGGCGGCTGAGGCTCTGGGCGCGGCGGGAGCTCGACGAGAAGTCACCATCTTTCCAGGTTGGGATCCTGATCGAGCCGTCCATCCCCTGGCAGTTCATTTCTGCTCCCTGGCATGCAAGAACAAATATCTCGCGAAACTCTTCGGTGATGAAACCCTGAAGCAGCAGGCAAGAGCCGAACGAATCTTTACCAGACCGGCTACCAGACAGGGGAAGATTGGCGATTCAAAGCAGAAATCACGCTCACGCAAAGGACGAAGCAGGAAAAAAGCAGCGTAACGATGTTTAGCCACCTCGGATAGCTGGATAACCTCCCGATTCCCAACAGCAGGTCCTGGAAGCTAACGCCGGTGCAGCGTTTCCGCCGTCGCTTCCGAGCTCTTGTCCTTAGATTTGTGCCCAAAATCCAAACCGACGTGGGGCTCTGCTCTCGTGCCAGTGATCTTAACCGGTAGATCGGTTCCAGCTCCGTTCTTGCTAAAGAACGGATCCACCGGTTTCAGTAATACAGACTTCCAACCCGTCACCATATGCGAAAGCTTTGCCTGAATACGGGCTTTCCCGCGGAAATCGAATTCATTCCCGTCCAAGCTGTATTTGCCGGCAAGATGCACTTGAGCTCCGGGCACTTCAAAGTGAAGCCAGGAAAACGAAAGAATTCCACGGTTTAAAACGAAGTTCCCCATCAGGTCTGAGTGAACATTGTCGGGAATCTTGTCCGACGCCAGCTCCGGCTTACCTTGGCTGCGCAAACTCAATGCGTCTACTTTTCCTTGTATTTTGTCGTTTGTGAAATGCGTGCCGGAGATATGGAAACTCCCCGCCAGCTTAAGCCGGTTGGCAATGTCGGCCTCCCCAGGAGCAAGGTCGAATTTCGTTTTCAATTGCACTTCCCCTGTCATTACCGGGGGATCTGTCTTCACTCCCAATTTCAGCAGATCTTCGATTCTCCCTTGGTCGATGGTGACGTCGAGTTCGATGTGGTGCCCCTTGGGCTCCTTCACTCGCACTACGTATCCTTTTGCGATCAGCGAGGTATGCAGGATCTTTGCTTTAACGGGCTGCAGGTATGTATCTCCGTTGGTTCCGTCCACGATCGCGTGGAATTCCGTTTGTAGTGGCACCGGATGTCCACTCACCGCCAGGCGGAAGTCTGGAGTTTCGGTTTCGCCGTTTACGACGATCTGGTCGAGAGTCCCCCCATACTGACCGGTGGAGGAAAGAGTCCCACCAATCCCCTTTATCGTACTCAAGTCCGCCTTGCTGAAAGAGTATGTCCCCTGCACCGGTGTATCGCGGGGGCTATCTTCCCGCCAGGGTCCAAACACTCCATTCGAAGTAATTACCCCCACCGGTTTAGGATTAATTAGGATGGCATCGAAATGAAGCGGCTTACCAGGGCCTGTTCTGTTCATCTTCAAACTTCCAATCTCAAATTCCACTGGAAACTTCCCCGGCCTCGATGTATTGATCACCAATTCCGCCCCTTCGCATACAAATTGATCGACAATGATTTTCGTCTTTCCGGCCTTGGAACGCATGTTGTTAATCTGTTGTCGATCTTCCCGTGGCGGGATATTCAACTGCAATCCCTTGAGGTATACGGTTTGAACGTGCATGGGAGAACGGAGCAAATTCAGCCAGTGTGTGGCGAATCGAAATTCAGCAATCGCTATTAGCGGCTGGACACCGGGTTGATGAGCGTTCGGATCAGTCACTCCATAGATTCTCAGTCCCTCCCCCGAAACTTGAACCCGTCTTGCGACTGAGACGTGGAACCCCTCCAACTCAATTTTGCTTTTGAAACGTGCCGACAAAGTCTCAATCACGCGTGCCCGCAGGATCGGCTCGGCATGAGAGATCGCGATTGCAACGGCTACTGAGAGGACCACCAATAAAAGTAAAACGATACCGCCGATCCATGCCCAAAGGGATCGGCCACCCCTCTTTTCAGGCCGTATTTCAGACTCAGATGGCACGCCGTCTGCTTAGAACACGGAAACAGCTAAACAGATGCTTACATCTCAGTCAATGTAAGCGCGGGCGTCCCCGCCCGTGCAGCCGAGCGCAACTCGGCTTTTTTCTGTGTCCCGAAATCAAGCCCTGGTAATCGCGCCCTCCGAAGCCGACGACACTAATGCAGCATATTTTGCAAATACTCCGCTCGCGTAGCGAGGTGGCTTCGGTTTCCATTCCGCAAGACGCTGCCTCAGCGCCGAATCGCTTAGTTCAACTTCCAACTTGCGCTGGTTCACGTCAATGTGCACCGTATCCCCCTCGCGTAACGCCGCAATCGGTCCTCCCCGAGCCGCTTCGGGCGCCACATGCCCGATCATCAACCCACGGGTCGCGCCGCTGAAACGCCCGTCCGTCAATAGCGCAACGCTGTCACCCAATCCCTCACCGACGATTGCGGCAGTCACGCTCAGCATCTCGCGCATGCCCGGCCCACCCTTGGGCCCCTCATTGCGGATCACCACCACGTCGCCCGGCTTTATTTTCTTGCTGGTCACGGCCGTCATCGCGTCTTCTTCCGATTCGAAAACCCGTGCCGGTCCACGGTGTGACAGCCTTTCATGTCCACTGATCTTGGCCACACCGCCTTCGGGCGCGAGATTGCCGTGCAGGATTACCAGGCCTCCAGTCTTCTTTAAAGGGCGATCCAGCGGCGCGATAACTTGCTGTCCTGCCGTTTCCCTTGCCGCGTTTGCCTCTTCGGCAAATGTCTTGCCCGTGACGGTGAGGGTTGACCCATCTGCGCACTTGGCATCCAGCAACCGCTTCGCGATTACTGGAATTCCCCCGGCTTTGTCCACGTCTGCCGCAACAAATCGTCCGGCCGGCTTCAAATCGGCCAGCAGCGGGGTGCGCTCGCTGACTTTCTGGAAATCATCAATCGCCAGCGCTATACCTGACTCGCGGGCAATCGCCAGTAAATGCAAAACCGCATTGGTGGAACCGCCAGTGCAGGCTACTCCGGCAATAGCATTTTCAAACGCAGCACGCACCAGGATATCTTTCGGAACAATTCCCTGTTTCAGCAGATTGATCACGATCTCACCGCAGCGGAATGCAACCTCATCTTTTCGGGAATCCATGGCGGGCACGCCGTTGAAGCCCATCGGCGAAAGCCCAATCAATTCCATCACCGTGGACATCGTGTTCGCCGTGTACTGGCCGCCGCACGCCCCCGCTCCCGGGCAAGCGACATTCTCCAAGTCGCGCAATTCTGTGTCCGTCATCTTCCCTGCGGCATTTGCCCCGACCCCTTCGAATACATCCTGAATCGTCACATCTTTCCCCCGATAGCTCCCCGCCGCAATGGTTCCCCCGTACAGAACCAATCCTGGAATATTCAAACGCGCTAGCGCCATTGCTGCTGCCGGAATCGTCTTGTCGCAGCCCACCACGCACACCAGTGCATCGAACATCTGTCCACGGCAAACCAGTTCGATCGAATCCGCAATAATTTCCCGGCTGACCAGCGAAGCGCGCATGCCCTCCGTTCCCATGGTTTCGCCGTCGCTGATGGCGATAGTGTTGAACTCCATCGGCGTGCCCCCGGCAGCCCGGACTCCCTCTTTGACCTTCGCGGATAGCCGTCGCAGATGAAAATTGCACGGCATGGTTTCGATCCAGGTATTCGCTACGCCAATCAGCGGCTTCTGCAAGTCGCCGTCAGTAAAGCCAATCGCCTTGAACATGGCGCGCGATGGCGCACGGTCGCGCCCGTCAGTAATGCCACGGCTCCGGTGTTTGAGGTCCATGGGATAAGAGATTACGACACTGAAGGGTGAAACAGGAAGAGACGCCAGAACTCAGAAATCGACAATAACCTTCGCTTCAGCCTGCCGAAAATCCTACGCCATCGCCGCGCGAGCTGAGTCGCCTGAGCTCACCGCCGACGTCGGCGGATGCGGAGTTGCTGCCCATCCGTCGATCAGCTCGAGCATATCTTGCGTAGGCATGGCAGACCGAACGTCGGTCACGTCTACGATCGCGTACCAATCACGCGAGAGCTGGCCCACTTGCTTCGCATTCACTTCAAGCAGCAGTGTGACTTGGTGTGACTGCTCGGCCGGCTCCGCCTGGACATACGGAAGCTCGATCCCGCGGCGCGAAGCAGCCGTGAGGATGCGCATCAACGTTCCTTGCGTATTGCGATAACGTATATGAAAGACCTGCATAATCGTTCCCCTTGCCTGTCAAGATCAGCGCGCCCAACTCGCGGCGCGGTCACTCAGTCTTCTTCCAGCATCATCTCCGACAACGCGGCGCCCGCAGGCACCATCGGGAACACGTTGGCTTCCGGAGCACATTCGAACACCAGCAATTCCGGCTCGGACGACTTCAAAAAGCGATCGAGCACATCGGCCGTCTCTGCTGATAGCGGGAACTCTGTCAGCGCTTCTTCTGCGAGCGGCTGGGCGTGAATCTTGTAGGCCTTCCCGATCTCCACGAAATCCGGATTGTCGCTTAGATCGGTCTCAGCGTAATTGCGCTTATAGAAAAGCTGCTGCCACTGCCGTACCATGCCCAAATATTTGTTATCCACAATCACGATCTTGATCGCCAGTCCGAGACGATGCACCGTGGCTAGTTCCTGAATGTTCATTTGGAAGCCACCATCGCCCGATACGCACAGCACGGTGGTTTCCGGTTTGGCCAATTGCACGCCGACGGCGGCAGGCAGCGCGAAACCCATCGCGCCCAGTCCTCCCGAAGTAATAAATCCGCGTGGAGTAGACGACCGGTAACGCTGTGCAGCCCACATCTGGTGTTGTCCCACATCCGCAACAATGACGCTGTCCGCCGGCAGCCGGCGAAAGAGTTCATCCAGAAATCTCTTCGTCGGCTGGGCCAGTCCGGCAGCGTCAAGCTCCGCCCGATCTTGCCCACCGGCAATCGCCCGCCATGCGTCCCACTTGGGCAGAGGAGCGCGGCTTAATTCTTCATGAAATGCCGGAATGGTCTCGGCCAGATCGCCAATTACCGCCAACTCGCAAGGCCGCACCCGGTCTAACTGCGACGGATCGATTTCAAAATGCACGATGCGCGCATCCGGAGCGAACCGCGTCGGATCGCCTGTGACCCGATCATCCAGTCGCGCCCCGAATACCAGAAGCAAATCGGTTTCATGCAATGCCATATTGGCAGCGCGCGTACCGTGCATGCCAACCATTCCCAGGTAGTACGGAGCTTCCTGTTTAACCGCCCCCAGCCCGTGGACCGTGGCAAAAGTCGGGATCTGTAAACAATCGAGCAGGCTTCGTAACTCACTCACTGCGCCTGACAGCTTCGCACCCGCTCCCACCAGTGCCACCGGCTTCTTTGCCTGCTGCAGCAACGCAATCAAAGTATCGGTGAACACCTCAGCCTTTGCGTCCGCGGCTTTCGGGTGCGGATGAAATTTCACCGGCCCCTTGAACTCCATCGTCGCCTTCAGCAAATCAACGGGGAGATCGATCATTACCGGACCCGGTCTTCCACTGCGGGCCCAGTGAAATGCCTGTGCGATGACTTCAGGAATTTCTTCAATCGATCGCACCAGCCGGCTCCACTTCGTCAGCGAAAGCGTGAGGCCGAAAACGTCGGTCTCCTGAAACGCGTCCGTGCCGATCAGGCTCGATCGTACCTGCCCGGTGATGCACACCAGCGGTACCGAATCCATCTTGGCATCAGCAATGCCCGTCACCAGGTTGGTTGCGCCTGGGCCGCTGGTTGCCATGGCAACGCCAACTTTGCCTGTCGCCCGCGCGTATCCCTCCGCGGCAAACACAGCTCCCTGCTCATGACGAGTAAGGATGTGCCGTACTCCGCTCCCCTCGAGCGCGTCATACAACGGCATGATCGCGCCCCCGGGATAGCCGAATACCAGGTCCACCCCTTCAGCCCGCAAGCACCGTAGGACGATGTCTGCTCCTCTAAGCATTGATTCCTCTAGGCATTGACTGCGTGCGCCGTCGGCGACTCCGCCGGCCCACTTGATTTCTTCTTTTCGCTGGGCAACCACGACATCATGGCTCGCAAGCGTGCGCCCACTTCTTCAATCGGATGTTGCTTCTCTTTTTCGCGCAAGGCCTTGAAATTCTTGCCGCCCTTGCGGTTTTCTTCAATCCATTCCCGGGCGAAACTGCCGTCCTGAATGCGCGCCAAAGTCTCTTTCATCGCGGCGCGCGTCTCGTCGCCTACAATCTTGTTTCCCCGGGTAAGATCGCCGTACTCAGCCGTATTGGAAATGGAATAACGCATCCGTGAGAGCCCGCCCTCGTAAATCAGATCCACGATCAATTTCATCTCGTGCAGGCACTCGAAATATGCGACCTCCGGCTGGTAGCCAGCTTCGACGAGCGTTTCAAATCCTTTCTTGATCAGCGAAGTCAGACCGCCGCACAACACCGCCTGCTCGCCAAACAGGTCGCTCTCCGTTTCTTCTTTGAACGTCGTTTCGAGAACGCCGGCCCGCGTTGATCCAATGCCGTGGGCGTAGGCGAGCGCGTATTCACGCGCGTGGCCGCTCGAATCCTGATGCACCGCCAACAGTGATGGCACCCCCCGGCCTTCCTTGTAGATTCGGCGCAAGAGGTGACCCGGACTCTTGGGCGCAATCATGACCACGTCAACATCTTTGGGTGGCACGATGGTCTTGAAGTGAATGCTGAACCCGTGCGAAACCCCCAGAATCTTCCCCGGATGCAGGTTGTAACGGATGGAAGTTTCATAAAGTTCCGCCTGGGTTTCATCGGGGGTGAGAATCTGTACCCAGTCCGCCCGCTTGGCCGCTTCCGCTGGCGGGACCACCGCCATTCCATCGGTCCGCGCCTGCTGCGCAGAGGCACGGTCGGGATCCAACCCGATAATTACCTTGAAGCCGCTGTCGCGCAGGTTCTGCGCCTGTGCGTGTCCCTGGCTGCCGTATCCGATCACAGCAATGGTCTTATCCTTCAGTCGGGCAGTATTAGCGTCCTGTTCGTAATAAGCTTTGGCCACGAATGATCTCCTCTAGCAAAAGTCCGGACTTGATTGTTACGATTTCAGCGAAGGCCATGCCTTCGCCTACAAACCGACCGGTCGGTCGGTTCAATGATGCTACCTAGCCCCCAATTCCGATGTCAAGTCCTAATTTCTGGCCCCAGTTGGCATTTTGCTTCGCCGTGTTTACCATGACCACCTCATGATCCGCGAGACCCTGATCGACTCCCGTCAAGAAATCCTGCGGACCGCCGCCCGCCTTTTTCAACAACGCGGTTACGACGCGACTTCCATGAACGACGTCGCCTCCGCTCTCAAGCTGAGCAAGGGTGGCCTCTACCACCATTTTCAGAGCAAAGACGAGATCCTCTTCCACATCATGAGCCACGCCATGGACATCACCGAAGAGAAGGTGGTCAACGCGGTGCGTGGCATCTCCGATCCGGAAGAACGTCTCCGCATGCTGATCCGGCGGCACCTCAACGTGGTCTTGAGTGTCCGCGACCGGGAGATCACGGTCATGCTCCACGAAAACCATCCCCTTCCTCCCCCGCTTCAGAAGCGCATCAATGCCCGTAAGAAGGATTACATTCATTTCGTCGAGAATCTGATCGCAGAAGTGCAGCGTCTGAAGCGAACCAACGGCGTAGTAAGTCCCAGGGCTGCCGCATTCGCGCTCTTAGGAATGATCAATTGGATTTATCAGTGGTACCGGCCCGACGGCGCGTTGCTGGGTGAAGACCTGGTCCGTCAATATACCGACATCTTCTTTGCCGGTGCCTTTCAATGAATCACTTCTTCGAAATCTCAGACCTGGGAAAGAAGCGCGCGCAAAGTGGGAAACCCTACCTCGAGTTCTTGCGCGTCCCAGCCTTGAGCGCCGGCGTCTACGTGCTGCGGGCGGGAGCGACAGATCAGCAGCGGCCTCATAAAGAAGACGAAATGTATTACGTGGTGAGCGGGCGGGCGCGCATGAAAGTGGGTTCGGAAGACCGCGAAGTCTCAGCCGGGAGCGTCATTTTTGTAGAAGCCAACTTGGAACATCGCTTTCATAACATTGAACAAGACCTGACAGTGCTGGTGTTCTTTGCGCCGGCGGAGAGCTCCTAGAATCCTTGGTCGCTAGAGACTTTTCCTTTCGCTGAAAATCAGCGATGCCAACGTCATGCCACCGTTTCCTTCCCGGGAATCCAATAGACTTCTTCCTTCAACGCTTCTTTTGAAAAGCCATGCCGCTTCAGAATTCCCTTGCCGTGTTCGATCATCTCGGGATGCCCGCATAAATACGCCACGCAGTTCGTTCCGTTCAGTCCCCACATGTCGGCATACTTGCGCAGCACATCATCGGCGCGGCCGGTTTCACCTTTCCACTTCTCGTCCTCCCAAGCGCGGCTAACCGTGGGCACATATTTCAGCCATGGCGCCTGAGCCGCGAACTGCTGCAACTCGTCGTGATAGCCGAATTCCCAGGAGCGGCTCGCCCCGTTCAGCAGAAATAGCTTTTGTTCACCGGCGAACTTGCCTTCCTTGAAATCTTTGAACAACGTGCGGACATAGCTGACAAACGGCGCCACTCCCGTCACCGTGCACACCAGCAGGTGATTGGTGCGGCCGCTCTTGGTGTCGAGCATAAACCGTCCCTTGGGGACTTTTCGCATCAGCAATTCATCGCCGACCTGCAATTTGTAGAGCAGCGGCGTCAGCGCGCCTTGCGGGACAAGCTCAAAGAAAAACTCAATTTCGCTCTCTACCGGAGAAGAGACAATTGAGTAGGGACGCTCGACCGGTCTCTGCTCACCCTGCACGCCCAAAGTAGCGTACTGTCCCGGAGCAAAACGGAACTCACCTCCGAGGTTAATGCGGATCATCCAAAGTTCAGGAGCGAAATCGATGCGCTTTACTATTTTGGGGTGAAAGAATTTGTCATCGGCTGTGCTCATGACGCCCACCTCACAGGAAGGCGATGCCGCCTCTGTGTCCGCACAGTTTACCTGAGAAGTTAAGAGGCTGGGTGATTAAGGCGGCGAAAATTCCAGTCACGCATACGCCGGATGTCGTTATTGTTGAGGTGCGGTCACCGGCTTGGCGCTCGGCGTAGCCGCAGGCTGTGGAGTTACCGCCTTCAATTTCTCCAGTTCAGCCAGAAGCTTGGCCCACGCCTTCTTATTCCGTTTGGTATGAATCGGTGCCTTCAGGTCGGAGTAGAAACGAAGAATGTTGTCCCGCACTTGGGGAGTGACCTGATCGAAATTGTGCTGTGCAAGTTTGTCCAGCCACTGCTCGTAAGTTTTGTCGCTCAGAACATATTCTCCGGCCCGCGTTTCTTTGCCGGTATCAAAATCCGTGTTTGGCAAGCTAAGCTGCTTGGCGTTGAGCTGGCTCAGTAAAGACTTATAGTTTTCGACCGTGGTGTTCACGCTCTTGATGTACATGTCTTCCGTTTGCGTCGTCGGAATCTTGATCTTCGCCGCTCGGAACGGTCCCACCTTCGGGATTATTTTCAGGAAAAAAGCCAGTATTCGCGTGCCGATTCCCGGCTTGCGATACACCGAACCCCACTCTTTCTGATATTGGGCGCGAGACAGGTAATAAAGAAATTTCTTCTTGTTGAAATTGGGAGTCTCTTTCACGATCTCATCGCGCCGTGACAGTAACGCCACTCTCGTCATTTCCGGAATTACAATGGAGACCGCGCGCCGGAACGTCCCAATCGCCAGATCAACATTGCTGAATTCATCTTCCAACTTTATGTCGTAAGTGTCGAGAAAAGCTCGTTCCATTACCGGCTTGGAAACTTCAAACCCAATAAAATCGTGATACTGATCGCTGGTATACCGGTTCTTGGCGACTTGCACCATGTCGAAGCCGAACTCGGTCTGAATATGCGCCTTGGGATCCTGCGCGTAAGTAATGGTGTCGCCATACTTGCGCCGCAGCTTGGGAAATTCTATGGCCACCATCCGGTTGATCGTAGGATGCCCGCTATTGTCTGACGCATAATGGGCCAGCGCCCCCAGTGCGAAAGCAAACTCATTCACATCGCTGGACTCCTGAATAAGCGACACCACGAAGTCTCCGCTGCGCACGTAATGAACCATGTCGCTGAAATTCTTGTTGCCGAATGGGTAGTAACCCATGTCCTGGATCATGCAGCCCGCATAGGCGTAGGCATGTGCCTTGCGTAGTTCCTCTTCCGTAGTCTGCGGAAAGCGTTTCAAAAGCAGCGGCTGGATCTGGTCCTTCCATAGCAGGTCAACGATCTGCTCGTGGGTGAGTATGGAGTATGCCGGGCAAATGCTGGTTACAGTCACTACTACGAAAAATACAAACAAGAACCGGCAGGCTCGCTTCGCATGTTTGACCATTCTGTTGTTTGAGTACTTCGTCGTACCAGCGGTTGCAGCCACAAACCTTTATTCAAGCACAAAACCAAAAACTATTTCCCCAGCACGAGCACCACGAATGACTCTGGCAATATGCTCGGCCGCGGATGCGGCTGCTGCGCAGTCGCCGCCGGGGGCGGCCCGAATTTCGCTGTCACGGTAAATACTTGATGCGTCTTTGGATCGAGCGCCATGGTGCGCGCCCCTTCCTGGGTGGTCGCATTTTCCACGACACTGAATTTATCGGGGGAATACTCGTGGATCACCGTTAGCTTGCCATCATGACACGATGCAAACGCCAGATGGGTTTCGTCATCGTAAGCCGTCGCATCCACACCATCGCAAATGGGCAGAGTCGAAACTACCTTGCCATTGTCTGCATTCACGATGGCCATCAGCTTGTCGCACCCGGAAAAAAGCCTGCGATGCTCGCGATCCAACGCCAGCCCGCTCGGCCCGTCGCAGGGCGCAAGTGGCCAACTCGTTTTCACGGTCAGCCCCTTGGCGTCGATCACGGTTAACTCATTCTTGTCTTCTATATTCACAAAAACTTCGCCCTTGCCGTCACTGACCGCAAACTCCGGCTTCCCATCCAGTTTGATGGTGCCGCTGACGGTTCCTTTGGCCGCATCCAGGGCGGTCGAATCGTGACTTCTACCGTTGAAGGTGAAGACCTGCTTGGTAGCGGAATCATAGATGATAGCATCGGGGTTCTCGCCCACTTTTACTTTGGCCGATGTCTTGAGCGTTTTCGGGTCGAAAATGCTGACCGTTCCCTCGCGCCCGTTACTGGCGAATCCCCGATCCAGATCTGCGGCCAGCGCTATTCCGTGCACCCCCGGAGTGTCCGCAATCTCGCCCACCGATTTGCCCGAGTCCGCCTCAATCACCATGACGCGCGTCGAACGCGATATATAAAGGTGACGGGACGCAGGGTCGAGCGTGAGGTAATCCCAACCGCCGTCCCCGCCCAACTTGTAGGTCTTCACCACGTGATACCCAGGAGCGGATGCTGCTATCGCGAACGCCACCAGCACAACTAGCGCTGAAACCGGAATCAGCCAACCAAACCTGCGAATCATCTCATCCTCACTTTCAATACCCGAATCGTGTGGCGCGGACACTCTTGTCCGCGGCTTTTGACTTGCCCTGTTTACTCCCGACTGACCCAGGTTGCCGGATAAGAACCCTCCCAGCCACCAGACGACCCTGCGTCCATACAGCCCGGAGGTAACTTTATCAAATCGCGGCCTTGATCTAGTCTTTTCGTGACGAATATGCCGTTCCTCGACCAACCCGATCAAGATTCATCGGCGCAGGCTGGCCCGAACCCAGTCCTGAACCAAGGCCCATCCACTATTGAACGCACACGCTCGCAACCTACTCCCGATTACGGATCACTCGGCCCCGCAGCTCACAACGCTTTGCAATCCGGCAAACCCGTAAAGCCCGAATCCGCCGCCTGGGGGTCACTTGCAGCCGTCGCCATAGGAGTCTTGCTTGCCCTGCCACTTGTAGCGGGCCGTCCAGTGCGCGCTGCATGGGACCAATTCACTAATTTTCTCAGCTTGCACGGCAAGCCCGAAGCCGCATCCCCGGCAGTTTTGTCCGGACACGAAAAGGAAACGCTCGACCACCGCTCCGCGCAGAAACAAGCCGAGCTTTTGTTAGAGCGAGCCATCAACCATTACGACCGGGCCAACGACGAGATCGCTACGCGTGTCGACCACTGGCGTGGACGGCTCAAGCTCACCCCACAAATGAACACGCTCATCACCGCCGGCCTGAATTCGAATGATCTGCGAGTACGCGCCGCGACCATCGAAATTGATCTGGCCGCCATGAACCTGGCAAAGATTCCTTCCAACGTGGACCTCTTTGTGCGCGAGTCGGAATCCACAACCCAATCCGAACGCATCTGGGCGTTCTGGGCGCTGGGTCTGCTTGGCAATCGCGGGGTTGACACCCAACGGATTACTCAAATCCTGGTCAGTCATCTCAAAGATTCCAATCAGGAATCGCGCCACTGGGCCATCGAAAGTTTGGCGCTCCTCGGCACCGACGAGAGCATTCCTCCGCTGTTGCAAACTCTGCATGACGACCCTTCGCCCATGGTGCGCGAGCGTGCCGCCTGTAGCCTGGCGCAGTCCGGCATGCTCAGTGAACAACAGCGCCGCAGCGCAGTCCCGCAGTTGCTGAATTATGCCGACGACCCCGCGCTCGACGCGCAGACTCGCATCTGGGTCTTCCAGGCCCTGCGCGATATTACCGCCCAGAACTTGCCCAATGACGGCGCCGCTTGGCGCAACTGGTACAGCACAGCTTCCAACAGTTCCTCAAATTAAACGCTTACAACGGGATCAGCTCAAACGCAGGATAGTGCTGCGTGAGCTCTCTGAAAGCTTCCGGCGGAGACCCAGCCGGCACCGGGAAGTAGCTCTGTACCTCGCGCTTGAAGCGGTCCAGATACGCCTTCAAGATTTTCGCCTTCTCCACCTCCGATAGAGGCCGTAACCGAAATCTCTGCCGCGTGCTTCCCTTCTTTAGCGTGATCTCTCCCGCGGCTTCCGCATTGCGAACCCATTGTGCCCGGCCACGCGGCGCCACCAGAAAGCGCTTGCTGCCCAGTTCCAGCAGATCGATCGGAGTGGAGTAAAGCTTCCCGCTCTTACGTCCGCGGACTTCAAGCAAGTAGTTGTGCGAAAATCCGAGCCCCAGCCCGACGAGAAATCCAAAGACGCGGTTGAACACTCGTTCGACAGGGTTAGGTGCACGAAATGCGGGGAGGCTCGAATTCATGGCGAAATCATTGTAGGCGCTGCCCCCACACTTCCGCAGAAAACGGTTCGCACCTCTTTAGCGGCTCAGATCAGGGACAATCCACTCCAACAATTCACGAGCAGTAACCACCTGTGTCTCTCGCCACTTTTTGGGAACGTGGCGCTTGTTACCTGTGACCACGAACTCCGCCCGCGAGGCTTCAGCGCACTCCAAAAACTTGTTGTCATCGGGATCAGCCGTGGCTCGGACTCTTGTGTACGGGGTAACGATTCTCGCCGCCTTCCTCAGCAGACGCAAAGAAGCGTTCGCATGTCTGGGTGAAATCCTCAACTTCTTCCGTCGCAGTACGCCCTCGTACTCAGAGAAAATTTCGGCCGACGCGCACGATGCCAGCTTGCCCGCCAGAATCAGATCGATCACGTATCTTTCGTAGCCTTCCGAATTCACATGAGCCGATACCACGACATTGGTGTCGAGCACGACTGATATCATCTTGGCCGGAATTCACTCCTCACCGTGCTCTACGATATGCCCGGATCTCCTGCTCGATTTGGCGCATCGACAACTTATCTTTGCCCTTGCGCCTGGCCTGCGCGCGAATCGCGGCGACAACTTTCTTTTCCGGCGCAATGGTCCGCAAGAAATCTCTAATTCCCATGATAACCACCTGAGGCTCACCCCTCCGATCCACCACGAACCGTACTTGTTCCAGGGAGGCGCGTCGCATGATCTGCCCGAATTGCGTGCGCGCCGTAAGCGCGGAGCAAATCTTATGTACCGGATTTTGCCTTGTGCTCATGTAAAAATTGTATCACTCAACTAATTAATCAGTTCGATGATGTTTCTCCAAGCGGAAATCCCAAACCCGATTGCCGAGACCGCAGTCCCACGCGACGCCGCCCCTGCCCCTATCGGCCGGAACCGTCCTCTTGCTCCCAAACCAAAGTTACATTACTTTAGTAAGCTTGCCCGCCTAACCCAAGTATTCTCAACGGATTCCACTCATTCACCCTCCAACGTAATGCCCCCAAAGTCCCGAACGTCGGCTACATTGCTAGCATCCTAGCAAGTGTGTGCATTGAAACGTGTTCGCGTTAAGTAGCCAACGAAAGTTCCGGCACTGAGCTACAGCGCCGCGTTGGGAACGCGAACTAGAACAGGCTGCAGTTTCAAAACGAAATGTTCGGGGAGGCGGCAGTCATGAAAAATCTGGGGAGATTGGAATCAGTAGTTCTCACCGCCGTATCAATTGTGATTTTCTCCGCCGTCGCATTGGCGGATCCTCCGGGCCGCGTGGCTCGCTTGCAGTACATGACCGGAGATGTTTCCGTGCAACCCAGCGGCGTCAACGATTGGGTTGCCGGTGTCATCAACCGTCCCCTCACCACTGCTGATCGTCTGTGGACCGACAAGAATGCGCGCGCCGAACTTCACCTGGGCAGCGCCGCCATGCGCGTCAGCGCCGAGACTAGTCTCACCCTGACCAACCTCACCGATCAAACCGTTCAGGTCGAACTCGATCAGGGCACGCTCAATCTGCGAGTCCGCCATTTATATCGTGGCGAGATATATGAAATTGACACGCCGAACTTGGCTTTCACCCTGACTAAATCGGGCGAGTACCGTTTCGATGTGGACCCCAACGGCGATACTTCCGTGGTCACTGTTTGGCATGGCGAAGGCGAAGCTACCGGACAAGGCCGCGCCGTGAAAGTAAAAGGCGATCACATGGCGCGCTTCACCGGCGGCACATCCCTGGCTCACCAGATCTACGACGATCCCCGCCGCGACGGCTTTGACGACTGGTGCCGCGTCCGCGATCAGCGCGAAGATCACTCCTATCCCGCGCGCTATGTTTCGCCCTACGTCATCGGCGCGGAAGATCTCGACGACTACGGAACCTGGCGTGAAGTGCCTTCCTACGGCGCCATCTGGGTGCCGGCCGTCGCGCCCGGCTGGGCTCCTTATCATTATGGGCACTGGGTGTGGGTCGAGCCCTGGGGCTGGACTTGGGTTGACGATGCTCCCTGGGGATTCGCTCCCTGCCACTACGGTCGCTGGGTCTATTACAGCGGATATTGGGGCTGGGTCCCGGGACCGATCGCTGTGCGTCCTATCTACGCACCCGCGCTGGTCGCCTGGATCGGCGGCAGTCACTGGGGTGTCGGTCTTTCCTTCGGCAGCAGCGTGGGATGGTTCCCGCTGGGTTATGGTGAACCCTATCTACCGCCCTACGCTGTCAGCAGGAATTATTTTCACAACGTGAACGTCAACAACACCCACATTACGAACATCACCAACATCACCAACAATTACTACAACACCACCAACATCAACAGTAACAACAAGACGACAAACATCACCAACGTCAACAACTCAACCAATATCGCCAACAACACCACTATCAACGGGAACCACAACAACGTTCATATCAAGTACGTGAACCAGACCGTTCCTGGAGCGGTGACTGCGGTCCCGGAAAAAGTGCTGACCGGTTCGCAGCCGGTTGCACGAGCCGCCATCCTGGTGCCGGCCAATGAAATGAAGCTGGCGCCGGTCACATCGGCTCCTTCGGTCGCACCATCCAGGAATAGTGTCCTTGGAATGAACTCGGGCGCGCCTGCGGTCACACCGCCCGCGCAAACCGCGGCAAGACAAGTATTCTTCAAACGCGAGCCACCGCCGAAGCCGCTTCCCTTCGCCGCCAAGCGTGATGCGCTCGCCACCAATCCCGGCCGGCCTTTGGATCACGGCGTGGAAGAGCGAATCAGGATTGATGTCGCGCGTCATCCCATCAAGCTGCAAGAGGAGCCGGCATCGAAAGCACCTGCAATCGCAGCGGAGCCGAGATCCATTCCTGCTCCCGTTAAAGCTGCGGAAGACTCACCACCTGCGCCTGCTACTCCGGTTCACAATGTGCCGAGACCACCCGTCCAAACCCGGGTCTTTAAAACGCCCGCGGCTATCTCCGTCGAAACCAATGATCCCCATCAACCCGAGGCTAAACTTCGCCCGACGTCTGAAACCCCGCGAGAACAGGGTCACGTAGTCCCTCGTCCGCCGGAAAAAATACCGGTTGCGAAGACTCCAGCCAATATCTCGGTAGAAACCAACGATCCCCATCAACCCGAGGCTAAACTTGGCCCGACACCAGAAATTCCGCGGGCAGAGAACCACGTAGTCCCGCGCCCGCCAGAAAAAATACCGAGTGCGAAGACTCCAGCCAATATTTCAGTTGAGACCAACGCCCCGCATCAGCCCGAGGCAAAATCCGGGCCCGTTGCCGGCACTCCGCAGGCGCAGAATCAGGCCGTACCACGGCCTCTGAACCATGGCTTAGGTTCCGGACGCAGCCTGCCATCGGCCACCGGCTCGCCGAACTCGGAACCACGTTCCGAGCCACGTTCGGAACCACGGACGGGCGAACGTCCAGCGTCACCGCCTCCGACCAATCGGACGGCGCCGGCGCATGAAGTGCCTCGCCCAGAGCCGGGTGCATCGCCTCGTCCGGAAACTCCGCCCGCTACTCCGCGCGAAGAACCTCGCGTCGACCGTGGACGTCCCCAGCCCAGCGCGTCGTCGCCTGCTCCGCATCCCTATGAAGGCACCGGCGCACGCCCCAATATAGAACCACGCATGGTGGAACCGCGCAACCCCGAACCACGCAATGTTGAGCCGCGCAATGTTGAGCCGCGGAACGACCGTCCCGCGCCGCCACCACCGTCTGCCCCCAGTGGCGGAGCCGGAGCGCCACCGCAAGCCCCGCCATCAGCGCCGCCGTCTGCGCCGCCGGCTCATGTCGACGAGCAGCGCAGCGCTCCGCGCGAGTCACCTCACTAGACCACATTTTGGATGCACGCCGCTCGCCGCGAGAATGCGGACGGCGTGCATCACTTCTTCCCCTTGTGCATAATTGCCGGATTTTTCTGCTTGACACTGCGATCCACTTATCCTACTTTCAACTCCCATCTTGAGAAGAGAGATCCCGCGAAGTTCGAGGGGACGGGGTGTACGCTCTCATTTCAGGGCTTCCCACCTAACTGAATACTTGTGCCAGCGCAGCCTGGCAAACTCCGCCAGGTGCGGTGTCTCCAAGGCGGCGACAATATTTTCTATTCGCCCAACTTCGTCTGAAGTCTCAACTTGACCTGACACTTAGATCTTCGATGGGCTGCACTGATAAAACTCATTAGCGAGGAAGAAACGTGACCGGCAACGGGCTGTTTGGCTCCACCACTCTTGATGTTGTCATCGGCTTGATATTCGTATACCTACTGCTGGCCATTATTTGCACCACAGTCAACGAATGGATTGCCGGCATACTGAAGACCAGAGCGGCTACTTTGAAATCGGCCATCACCCAGTTGCTGGATTCGCAAAAAGAATCCGACTCTTCTGCAGACCTCAATTGGTTTCTGAAACAGTTCAACACCCACCCTTTAATTGCGGGACTGAAGCAGGCGGGCCAACCTGATTCTCATCCCGCCTACCTGCCGGCCCGGACTTTTGCAACCGCCGTGATTGACATTACAACCAGTCACAAGCCCGGCGTCATCGGCTTTACCGACCTCGAGCAAGGTATTAACAATCTTCCCAAACGGGGACGTAAAAAAGGCGCTGCTCGCACTAATTCAAAACGCTCGCGGTGATCTCGATCTTGCCCAGAAAAACATTGAGGGATGGTTCGATGACGCCATGGACCGTGTTTCTGGCTGGTACAAGCGAAAGACTCAGATGTGGACGGTGGCCATCGCGCTGGTACTTACGCTTGCCTCAAACGCAGATACATTAAGAATTGCCCGAACGCTTTGGAAGGATCCAAGCGTACGAGCGCAGATTGTCGCAAAAGCAAATAAACGGTCAGAGTCTTCGTCTCAAGAAGGAATTAAGGACACCAAGGACACTAAGGACACTAAGGACACCAAAGACACTAAGGACACTGAAGACACCAAAGCCGCTAATGATCTTACCGGCCTTGATCAGGTTTTGGGATGGCATGAACGAAATAAGCTTAAGACCTGTACCGACTGGTTAAACGCAAGTTTAGGGTGGATCCTCACCATCATTGCCGTTTCGCTGGGAGCACCCTTCTGGTTTGATATCCTTAACAAATTCATGCGTGTCCGCAATGCGGGCAACGCGCCCCACGAAACCGCCAAGAGTCCCGAGAAACAAAAAATGCCACCACAAGACAAAGCCGCATAACCCCAGGTTCGTTCCTGGCAGCGCGTTTGGAATTTAATTAGCGGCGAAGATGGACTGCGGTCAAAAGACCGAAGCAACACGCAACAGCACGATCAAGAACTTTGAATGGGAGTAGATGCATGCCAGCCGGACTAGACAATCTGAAACATATCGTCGTTCTGATGATGGAAAACCGGTCGTTTGATCACATGCTCGGGGGCCTGAAAGCGCAAGACCCGCGCATTGACGGGTTGACCGGAAACGAGACCAATCCCGATATCAACAATGTCGCGGTGAGGGTGCAACCGCAGGCCCTATATCAAAGCCAGCTCGATCCCGACCCCGACCACCATTTTCCGGCGGTCGATCTCCAGATTTTCAACAACAGCAATCCTCGCGTGGCCAACATGCAGGGCTTCGTGAAGAGTTATTTCAACCAACTTCGGGATTCGAACCACTCGCAGAAAATCATGTATTACTTCAAACCCGACAAGCTATCCATACTCAGCACCCTGGCGCGTGAATTTGCGGTTTTCAACGGATGGTTCTCTTCCATCCCCGGCCCCACTATCTGCAATCGAGCTTTCGCGCACTATGGAACTTCTTTTGGCCAGGTGAGCATGGACGTTTTCGTTATCAAGCCACCCTACAAGAGCATCTACGAACGCATGGTCAACGCCACCCCGAAACACTCGGCCAAGATTTATTACTACGACGACGCCAGCTCGACCATGGAAATTGTAAATCTGTTCCAGCACCAGCCGGAACTCTTCGGGACCTACGAGCAGTTCATTTCCGACTGCGAAAACGGCAGCCTTCCCGAATACAGCTTCATCGAGCCAAACTACAACGACCATCCTGGCGATAGCGGCGCGATCATCGCATCCGATCAGCATCCCGATCACCACGTGCAGGAAGGAGAGCGATTTATCGCCTCGGTCTACAACGCCATTCGAGATAACCCCTCGCTGTGGAGGACCACAGCCCTTCTCGTCGTCTATGACGAGCACGGCGGCATTTACGATCATGTGGTGCCGCCTGCTTGCACGCCGGATGGTTTCTCCGCGTCAGCCAATGACACCGGAACGGGCATGGAATTTAAGTTCGACCGGCTGGGGGTGCGCGTGCCTGCGATTTTAGTTTCACCCTGGGTCCCGAAAGGGACGGTGGTGAAGGGGCCATACGAGCCGGGCGGTCGTACCTTTGAACACGCCTCCATTCCAGCCACTGTCACCAAATTCTTTCTCGGAGACGCTCAGCGCTCGCCTCGCGAGAAACAAGCCGATACATTTCTGGATTTGCTTACGCTCGATACCATGCGAACGGACGCGCCCGAATTCGAAGAACAATGAGGCGACGACGACGCCCAAAGTAGGTGTGCCATGACTGTAATTCCTATTCCCAAGAAGCCGCGGGCAGCTTTCAATCCCAACCGGCCAGTCTCAAGCCTGCTAAAAACCCAGGTCCTCCACTTGCGCGAAGTGGAAAAGCTGTTTCCGCCAGCATATCGCCCCGAGATTTATATCAACACGATTAAGACCGAAGGCGAGGCCGCGGAATACATCCGGAGTGTCACACAGGCACTCCATCGACTGCACCGCGAAGGCGCCGGCGAGCGCGTTGGCCCGATTGCGGCGTCGGCGGAACGCAAGCCCGCGCGAAAGACAAGGCAAAAGTCCAAGCCTAAGCCCAAGTCTAAAAAGTTGTCCAAGACCGGAAAGAAAAAGAAGAGGTCGTAAGGAGTGGAGATGCGTTGGAATTTTCTAATCGTCCTTCTGTTCGCGGGCGCACCGGCTCTTGCGCAAACCGTCCCGCAAGAAAGTATGCTCCACCAGGACTTTCGCCACGAGGCTGATCACATAAAAGAAGCCTGCGGCACTTTTGGTTTCAAGAAGCTCGGCGGTTGCGCCGCCGAGTTAGTCACCGATCATCCCGTACACATTGCGCTCGGCAGCATGGCTCCTCAAAACGGCTTCGGCTTTGGTCTGGCTTTCGTCGATCACAAAACTCCCAATGAGAGCTGGAGACTGAGTTGGGACCTCGATGGCCTCGCCGCGCCCAGCGGGGCCTGGCGCGCAGGCGGTTACATGAAATTCATCCACACCCCGGTGGTTAAGTTCGTCCCCGTACACCCGGGCGAAGAATCGGCGGGCAAGAAAAAGAAGGGCAGGAAACCGAAGATTCATCCCAAGACTGTCTTCAACATTTACGGACAAGCGATTTCCCTGCCCAAACTGGCATTCTTTGGTCTTGGACCGGGAACGCTGGAACTTGGCCGCACGTTCTTCGGCATGCAAGAAAACATCATCGGAGGAAATGCTATCAAGCCGGTGACCTGGGGCGTGCTCGAGAAGCTGAATCTTTCGCTGCTCGGCGAGATCAACGGACGCTTTGTGGATATTCGCGGAGATCATAGCCAGTCGAGCCCGTCCATCGAACAGCTCTACACCGAAGCGTCCGCTCCCGGACTCGCCCGGCAGCCAGGCTTTGTTCAGTTTGGCGAGGGCGTTCGTATCAAAGCGGTGCTGTTCACCGACCATTTGCATTTCAATTATCTGATCAATTTCCAGCAGTTCGTGGCGCCATCCGATTCCAGATATTCCTTTCGCCGCTGGACCGTGGATCTAGGTCACGAATGGCTGCTCTACGGCAAGACCCAGCTGACGCGGCCGAAAACTGCGAAGGAAGCGGACCCTCACGCAAAGGAGACCGATAAGTGCACTCTGCAACCTGGCATGAGTTGCCCGTCTGTCTCGGAATCTGCAAGGCCCAATGACATGAATGGGCCGGACGAATGCGCCAGCGCCCCGGACGAAAAATGCCCATCCATTTCTTACTCGCGAAATCTTGAGGGCTCGATCGGATTCCGCCTGCTGATTTCTGAATCGGCTGCGGGCGCGAACAGCGTCGTGCCCTTTTACTTTCAACCCACCCTCGGCGGTTCGGACATCATGGGCAATCCCTCTCTCAGCAGTTATGCGGATTACCGTTTCCGCGGTCCGAATTTGTTGCTATTGCGCGAAAGCTTTGAACATTCTCTCTGGGGTCCGTTAGGCTTCACCTTCATTGCCGACCAGGGAAAAGTGGCGCTGGCACGAGGCGATGTCGATTTTCAAAATCTCAAACACGGCTTCGCAACCGGAATCACCCTACGAGCCGGCGGCTTCCCTCAGGTGTTTCTCCTATTCGCTTGGGGAGGCAGCGAGGGTCATCACACCATCGCCAGCGTCAACACATCATTGTTGGGAGGCTCTTCCCGTCCTTCTCTTTACTAATGAACACCATTCTGTGTGCTCTGCTTAGCCGAGCCCGCGGAGGAACCTATTTCCTACCCTTATCCAAGCAGTAATCAGGCTTTTGCGAAGGGTGCCTTCCGTGATATAACCAGCCCTAAGCAAGTTGAATTTAGCTCCGTCAGGAGATGCCGCATGGAGCTGGCTTTTGCACGCAAACAAGGCCAGGACAGAGGAGGTACTGTGTCCGAAGCACGTACCGGAAAAAGATTTCCGCTCGAATTGCCCATAAAGATCCATAAGCAGGATGCTGCCGGCGAAGCCAGCGGAGTGACGGGGAACCTTAGCGCTGCCGGCGTCTACATCCGCGCCGACGCCAACCTGGAAATGGGATCGCCGGTGGAGTTTGAAATTACGCTGCCGCCGGATGTCACCGGCGGAAAAGAAGACGTAGTGATCCAATGCCGCGGACGCGTCATACGTACCGATGAACCGGCCTCTGGCGGCAGTTCGGCGGAGGCGCGCGGCGTGGCCTGCGTCATTGATTCGTACGAATTCGTTCGCAACTCCTGATTGGGGCGGGACACACCATGCTCAAGCTGATATTGGCTGATAACCAGGCTATCTTCCGTGCGGGAATCGCCAAAGTACTGGCGGTTGAAGATGAAATGCGCATTGTGGCGCAGGCGCAAACGCCGGAACAGATGTTTATGGCGCTGGATAAATTTCGCGCCGCCGTGCTCGTCGTCGCCGGTGGATTCCATTCCGACTTCAACGCCGCCGTGCAGGCAGCGAACCGCAACAAGACTCGCATTGTGATCCTCGCCGATACCGGCGAGAGTGCGCAGCGCTACATGGCTGCGGGCGCGCACGGCGTGGTTTACCGCAACGTGACCAGCGCGGCGCTGGTGGATTGTGTGCGCAAGGTGGCACGCGGCGAAAATTGGGTGCAGGACATCGCCGTTCCCAGCGAGCTCACCGAAAACGACATGGTCGGTCTGCGGGTCCGCGATCGCCTCACCGCGAAAGAATTACGGATCGTCGCGCTCATCGTGCAGGGATACAAAAATAAAGAGATCGCCTCCCAGCTCGGCACCACCGAGCAGGTGATCAAGAACTATCTGCGCAACGTCTACGACAAGATCGGAGTTTCGGACCGGCTGGAGCTGGCGCTGTTCACCATCCATCATCGGATTTTGAATGAAGCCGCCGCCGCGACTGCTGCTGCTTCCACTCCTCCACAAGGAGCGGGGGTTTCGTCGTAGTTGGTTTCTGCTGAAATCAGGCCGCCTGTGGGCGGCCTTTTTATTTTCAGTCCCGCTCCTGAAAGTTCTCCACCTACAGGATTCACCCGATTGTCATGATTTGTGCCAGGAATAGAATTGGGCTTTCCACACAAACGGAGGTTCACATGATCCGCGAGTACCAACTTACTATCGGTGACATCTGCGGAGACCGAACTGGCCTGCGTGTAAAGGTCGAGGATGTCGATATTTACGACCGCGTCCACTTCTCTGTGATCGAGCCTTCTACGATCGCTATGGAAGAAGATGATATGGAACCAGAAGAAATGTCTTACGAGGAAACAGGAGAAATGTCTTACGCCGCGTTCATTCACCGCTTCACTCGTCTCGGCCAGGGCTCGGCCTTGCGGAGAGCGGCATAGATTCATCTGAACAATTTTTTTGATCACACCGGCCGGGTACGTAAATGTACCCGGCCGTTATTTTTGAGGGTGTGACTCTTGCGGACGTGAGTCCGCGAAGGTGAACGCCAATCAGGCGAGTCAGATTATTTTCTCGCCGATGGCCTTGCCCTGGGTGAACAGGTAGAGGTAATCGGGACCGCCGGATTTCGAGTCGGTGCCTGACATGTTGAATCCGCCGAAGGGATGCGCGCCCACCGTGGCGCCGGTGCATTTGCGGTTGATGTAGAGGTTGCCGACGTGGAATTCCTGGATGGCGCGTTTGATCTTGTCTTTTGATTTGGTGTAGACGGCGCCGGTCAGGCCGAACTCGGTGTCGTTGGCGATTTCCAGGGCGTGGTCGTAGTTCTTTGACTTGATTACCGCGAGCACCGGGCCGAAGACTTCTTCCTGCTCCAGGCGCGACTTTGGAGGAATGTCGGCGATCACTGTCGGTTGAATATAGTAGCCTTCGCCGGCATTCTTCGCTGGACTGCCGCCGGTGATCACTCGGCCGTCTTTCTTGCCGATTTCGATGTATTCGAGAATTGACTTCATCGAGCCTTCGTTGATCACCGCGCCCATGTAGCTGTTCTCGGCGGGATCTCCGACGGTGATTTTCTCCACGCGCGTCTTGAGCTTCTCTAGAAACTTGTCGTAGATGCGCTCGTCAATGATGGCGCGCGAGCAGGCGGAACATTTCTGTCCCTGAAATCCGAATGCGGAGACGGCCACGCCTTCGACGGCGGCTTCGAGGTCGGCGTCGGCGTCCACGATGATGGCGTCTTTGCCGCCCATTTCGAGGATGGTGCGCTTGATCCAGAGTTGGCCGGGACGATGCTCAGCGGCGCTCTTGTTGATGTCGAGGCCAACTTCGCGGGAGCCAGTGAAAGCGACGTAGCGAGTCTTGGGATGGGCGACGACCGCATTGCCAAAGCTGGCGCCTGCGCCGGGACAGAAATTCACCACGCCACCCGGCATGCCGGCTTCTTCGAGCAGTTCGACAAATTTGGCGGCGATGGTGGGCGAATCGCTGGATGGCTTGAGGATCACGGTGTTGCCGGAAACGATCGAGGCCAGGGTCATGCCTGCCATGATGGCCGAGGGAAAGTTCCACGGAGGAATCACCGCGCCCACGCCCAGCGGAATGTAGCGCAAGGTGTCGCGCTCGCCGGGCATCTGCACCGGCAACTCGGTCTTCGACAGGCGCAACGCCTCGCGGCTGTAGTACTCGCAAAAATCAATGGTCTCGGCGATGTCGCCGTCGGCTTCCGCCCAATTCTTGCTGACTTCAAAAACCAGCCAGGCACAGAACTCGAATTTGCGTTCGCGCAGCAGGTCGCCGACGCGAAACAGCAGGCTGGCGCGCTCTTCCACGGACGTCCGGCTCCAACTCTCAAACGCCTGAAGGGCGGCCTTCATGGCCGGTTCGACATGGTCTTTGCCGGCTTTCTGGTGCAGGCCGACAACCTGCGAAGGCTTGGCGGGATTAATGGACTTGATCTTGTCCGTGGTCTTGACGCGCTTGCCGCCGATGACGAGGTCATACTCGCGTCCGAGCTGGGCGCGCACTTTCTCAACGGCGGCGCGCATCTTGCGGGCGTTTTCTTCCTTGCTGAAATCAACCAGCGGCTCGTTCACGAACAGGCCTTCATGTAACTGAATCTGGGGGCGAGTGGGGGCTTGAACCGTTGCCATCGTGCACCTCGAGGAGAGATCTGGAACTGCCGGAAGCGGCTACCGAACATTTAATTGTAGCACCGGGGAAGATTGGGGCGATGCTTGTGCCGACGGCATTTTGGGCGGCGCGAAGAGTTTGGGCGGGACAAGGCAAGTGCATAAATTCTTCGCTCCTTCGTCTCTCAGAATGACATTCTCTAAATATGAGAACGCAATACAGAATGGTCGAATATTTCGCTGATTCTTCTCCTGATGTTCGCTCCGTCTCGCGCGAGACTCCATTATCGAGAATCATATTGACAAGCGTGATATAACTGGTGCGTTACAATTCTTTCGCTTTGGACGCATCTATGGCCCTAGATGCCCAGAACAACTGGCGGCAACTCTGCCGCGAAGCGGTTGCCGAGAAAGATCCCGACAAGTTGCTGAGGATCGCGATGGCAATTAACCGTGAATTCGATCAGCAACAAAAGAAAAAGGTAGCCGCGTTTTTGCAGAATATGGACAAGCCGAAGGCCGCGTAGCATTGGCGGCGCTTCGCTCCTCCACTCCCCGTCCGTGGCCCGTCCCTGCGCTAAGAAAGTTCAAACCGCACCACTGCCTGGTTATTCCGTTACCCGGTTAATCCGTTATCTGGTTAATCGTTACCTGGTCAATCGTTACCTGGTTAATCCGGGCTGAGTTGGCGCTCGACGGTGAGCGATCCGTAGCGCCGCGGCAATTCCAATCCCAAGCGCGGCAGCGAACGCGAGGAAGTACCAGAGCTGCGGAAGCGAGGCCAGAAATATGGCCATGCTGCCGATGGTGAAGGTGAGTCCGGCAACGCCGCCGCCGAACTTAATCTTGTGCATGGTTATTCCGCGATGTGGATTGGGTTCATCCATACGATCCTCCTCGCTGTGCTGTCTCAATTCTACTCGTTCCTCCAAAGTTCGGACCTAATTTGACGGTCTTCCCAGGCCCAGCGAAACCAGGCCCGGCGATCCCAGGCTCATAGGCTCGCTACTTACCCTTGCTTCGTGCGTTACACAGTCGCCGCGGATACGCCGCTCCTCCCAACTCCCTGCTTATCGCACGCGTTTTACATTGCTTTTGGGCGCCCGAAGCCTAGACTGGAGGGGTCTCGTCCCGCATCTTTCTGTCGCCATGTGGCCACCCACCCTTTCCCCGCGACGGAACTTGCGCAACCGATAGATCGCGAGGCTTGCCATGCCCGCTGCCTGGAGAGTCCAAATGAAAACTTCGAATGCGATTGCCCGTTTCTTCATTTGTTTTGCGCTGGTGTTGATCGCAATCATGTTCTTCGTGAGCAACGCTACGGGCACCGCCGTTCCCAAGTCGTACAGACTTATTCACACCTTTACGGGCGGCAGTGACGGAAGTTTGCCCACGGACATCCCGGTTCTCGACGCTGCGGGGAATCTCTACGGCACGTCGGACGGCGGGTGCGGCAACGTTTTCAAGTTCACGCGGCGGCCCGATGGAAGCTGGGTTCAGACTGTGCTCTACAGTTTCGACTGCTCGGCCGCCGGTCCTTATGGCGGGGTGGTTTTTGGCCGTGATGGCAGTCTCTACGGCACGACCACTAACGGCGGCACCTTCGGACAAGGCGTGGTTTACAAAGTCAGTCCGAACTCGGACGGAAGCTGGAGCTATAGAGTGCCGTACAACTTTGGCGCGGCGGCGAATGACGGGATCAATTCCTACAGCGGGTTGATCTTTGACAAAGCCGGCAATCTTTAAGGCGACACCTGCCGCGGTGGAACGGGGAATTCCGGCACGGTTTTTGAGCTGCTGCCGGCAAGCGACGGGAGATGGACGGAGAAGGTGCTCTACTCCTTTACGGGCGGCAACGACGCGCAGTGTCCCCGCAGCACGCTGCTCCTCGATCGGACCGAGCAACATCTGTATGGCACAACTTCCTTTGGTGGGGATATCGGTTGCGGCACTGCTTTTCAACTGGAGCGTGCCAACGATAACTGGGAACAGCGCGTGATACATGCGTTCACGGGCACGGACGGATGTTTTCCTTCGGGCGGCCTGACCTTAGTCGGCAGGGACACTCTCTTTGGCATGAGTAGCGGGGGAGGAACGAATAACGACAACGGCACCATCTTCCAGATAGCGGTGGCAAATGGCACATGGACGGAAAGTGTGCTTCACAACTTCACGGGACTTGAAGGACACTCGCCGCTAGGCAGCCTCACTCGAGTGGAGGACGATCTCTATGGTACGGCCACCAACACCGTGTTCAGGATGACGTTTATGGGAGGCCATGGGAGCGTTTCTGTGCTGCATCGCTTCGGAGGGGAACTTAGTAATGATGGAATCCTGCCCTTTGCCGGTGTAGCGGTGGGTTGGGATGCGAGCGCTAAGCATGTGTTCGGCATGACGTGGCGCGGTGGCAAGTTCAAGGACGCGTGCTCGGAGGGATGTGGCGTGGCATATGAGATTACGTTTTAGCAAATCCTGAGAGTGTGCGGGTTTATTGAAGGCCGGCCTGACCTAGCATTTCGAGGAACTGCTTTTGGGTGCGCATGTCTATGGACTGAGCCACCAGCTTGCCGTCACGGTCGTAGACGAAGCTCTTGGGAATTCCGAAAACCTGGAATTCGTCATTCACCTTTCGTTTGGGATCGAGCAGGATGGGATAGCTGATGTTGCGCTGCGTGATGAAGGGCGTGACCTTGGCGGGAGGCTCGTCGGAAATCGCCAGGATGATGAGGCCCTGATCTTTGAAGCGTTGATAGAGCGCGTCGAGGTCGGGCATTTCTTTGCGGCAGGGCGGACACCAGGTGGCCCAGAAGTTCAGCAAGACTACCTTGCCATGCAGGCTTTTCAAGTTCCAGGTCCTGCCATGCAAGTCGGTGAGGGTGAAATCGGCGTGGCGGCGGTGTTCATCGTCGGTTTCAAGCTTGGCGAGGGCTGCGGCAAATTGGGGAGCGTCCAGGGAAGCCTGCACGTGCTCGTAGCGGACGAGTTGAGCCAGCCATCCGTAGGAGTCGTCGAGATCGGCCTGCTCGCGCTTGTTATGCGCGACGGGTGGATTGCGCAAGCCGTCGGCGAGGGTGGTGGCGACCTCCTGCAAAGTGTCGTGGCCGAAGTCGCCCTCGGTCGAGAGGTTGGCGAGGGCTTTGGCCAGGCGCAATTTGTTGGGAGTTAACGGTAGCTGCCGGATGCTGAGGGCGAATTCTTTGGTGGTGCGGGCACGGACGTCGTCGGGCAACTGACGGAGGCCCTTGATCTGGTCGGCGATGGTTTTCTCTTGCGGGGTCAGGACGTCGGCGCGCGTCTGGGCTGAGAGCAAGCGCGGAGACACGATAAATACGGTGGCGGCAGCAAGGCAAAGGCTTGCGAGGTAAAGAAAAGTGGCGGCACGCGAGTTCGAAAGATGGATGATCACGTGGAAGAGTTTATCAGGCGAGGAAGTCAGACACTGCTACGGCACCTTCACGGAATCGCGGCGCTCGGCTGGGGTGAAACGAACGGCGGCGGTGCGTTCGAGTTTGTCCCAGGCGAAGCGCTGGCCTTCGATGGCGCGCTTCAGAGTTTTCAGCAGAACCACCGAAAACAACTGACGGTAAGCGAAGCGCTGCAGCCAGACCTGGCTGAGCAGCCAGATATCTTCACGGGCGCCGCTGCCACGACGTTCCAGGGTGAAGGCGACGACGGAAGCGAGGAAGTCGATTATCAGGAAAGTGGCGAAGTACGCCACCAGCTTCTGAAAGCTGGCCGGGTCGCTGGATTCGGGATGGAAATACTTCTGGATGAAATAGGATATCGCGCCCAGGGTGAACATCAGGTCAATGAAAGGCGAGACCAGGGGCAGAAGGATTTGGAAAATAAAGATGTTGGGCAGCGCGATCCAACCCAGAACGCCTTTGCGGGCGAATACAGCACGATGCTTCCATACCGATTGCAGGATTCCGAATGACCAGCGGAAGCGCTGCCGCATAAGTCCGTTGGCAGTGGTGGGAGCTTCGGTATAAGCGAGCGCAAGGTCTTCGTACTCGACGCGGTAGCCGAGGCGCAAAAGCGCCATGGTGAGATCGGCATCCTCGGCGACGGTGTCGGTGTGGTAGCCGCCGACTTCGCGCACCGCGGAAGTACGCCACGCGCCGATAGCTCCGGGAACAACACTGACGGCGCCGAGGGTATTCAAGGCTCGTCGCTCAAAGTTCTGGCTGGTGATGTATTCGAGGGCCTGCCAGCGCGTCCAGAGGTTGACGCGGTTGCCGACTTTGGCGTTTCCCGCGACAGCGCCGACTTTGGGATTGAGGAAGTGCGGGACCAGGCGGCTGATGGCGTCGGGTGCGATGACGGTATCGGCATCAATGCCGACGAAGATCTCTTCATCGCGCAGGTGCTGCAAGCCGAAGTTCAAGGCTTCGGCCTTGCCGGAGTTGGGTTTTGTCAGAATCACGACCTGGCCGCGGGTTGCTTGCTGGGCGAAGGCGGCGCGAGCTACCTCGAGGGTACGATCTTTCGAGCCATCGTCGATGACGATGACATGAAGATTGGGATAATTGGAATTGAGCGCGGCACGAACGGTGCGCTCGATAACTTTTTCCTCGTTGTATGCGGGAATCAGCACGGCGACATTCGGTTTGTAGCTAGCTTCCTCGCCGGGCCGGCCGTAGGTGCGCTGACGCAGACGATCGAAGACGGCGAATGTACCGATGAAGAGCAAGCGTCCGGTCATCAAGAGATCGCCGATGAGGAAGAGCCAGTAGATGCCTCCCTGGCTGACGTCGAGCAGTTCGAAGCCGACCCAGTTGAGGCGCGCTGACCAGCGCTCGTTGGCGGGAATGGGAGGCATGACGTCAGCGCGAGTACGTCCCATCAAGTGATACACGGGAACGATTTGATAGCCACGCGCGCGGACGCCCTGGATGATCATGGGAAGGGCGCGCACGCTCTCGCGACGGTCGCCGCCGCCGTCATGCAGGAGGATGATGTTTCCGCAGCGCTGATCGTTGGGAGCGCAGGGCGGCAGGTGAGCCATTACGTCGGAGGTGATCTGCTCGGCGGTGCGACGGGGATTGTCGCGCCAGTCGTTGGGATCGATCTTGTCGCCGACGGTGATGTAACCCATGCTCTGGGTAAGCTCAAGCGGGCGCACCTGATCTGCGGTATCGGGCTCCTGGTCCACCGAATAGGGCGGACGGAACAGTACGGTGTGAATTCCCAGACGGCTGGCGAACAGGCGCTCCGTCAGATTCAACTCCAGCTTCATGAAAGTGGGCGAGATGTTGCTGATATCAGGGTGGGTGAAAGTGTGATTGCCGATCTCATGACCTTCGTTGAAGACGCGGCTGGTGATCGATGAAAATTTGTCCGCCTGTAGGCCGATGAGGAAAAAGGTTGCGGGCGCATGTTCGCGCTTCAATACATCGAGAATCTTAGGAGTCCAATCAGGATCCGGGCCATCGTCGAAGGTGATGGCAAGTTGCCTGGGATTCGATCCAAAGCGCGCGACTCGATAGGGTTCAGGCAATGAACTGAAAGTCTGGTCGGTAATAAGACCTGAAACTTTATCGACGGTGATGTCTCGCTGGCCGTTGGCAGGACGCGCTTCAATGCGCAGGATCTCGCCCTGACCCTCCATGTCAACGTCGTGGCCGGGGGGAACGTCGCGCAGTTTCTCGGCGGCGCCGGTGTCTCCGGGCACGTCCCAGACTCGCCACAGGGAGCGATCTTCGGAGCCGAGGCGCCAGAGGGCAAAGGTCTTGATGCCAAGGGCTTCGGCGGCGCGCATCTCGTTCAGCGCGGTGACGGCATCGAGAAACCAGATGTCGTGTTGCAGGTTTTGCTCGTCGAGGAAGCTGAAGTGAGGATTGAGAGCGTCACCATCGAAATCCACGTCCACTTCGGAATCGCGAGCGGCTAGCCAGGCGTCCTGCACGGATACGTTGGTGTCCGGCGGTTTGGGACCAGTCTTCGGTTTGTGCACCCAGTCATAACCGTAATTGCCGATAGCGCAGATGATTTTGTCACGCGGAACATTTTTTAGTGACGCTCTCAAATTGTCCACAAACCAGTCTTGCGACGCGATGGGACCGGGCACCCCACCGGGATAGTGTTCGTCATAATTCATGATGACAACACCATCCACACTGGCGGCTACGGTGGGATAATCAAAATCCTCATTGCGCGATTGGACGCTGACGTAAAGTTTCATGCCCTTGCCGTGAAGGTCGGCGGAAAGTTCCTTCAGCAGCGCGATGTAGCCGGGCTGGGCGCTCTTGGGAAATTCCTCGAAGTCAATCATTAAGCCGTGATACTTATCGCTGGCGAGGAAGGCACCCACTTGCTGACGGAATCGAGTGCGAGCAATGGCGTCGTTCAGGAATGCTCCAATGCCGGGGATCCAGTCTTTGCCGTCGAAGTTATTGACCATGGGGAAGACTTCCATGCCCGTGTCTTCTGACTTCAGGAAGGGCATGACTTTGTCGTCCACGGTATGGACCACTGGGCCGATGACGTCGAAAAATTTGTTGGTCTGCGGGTCTTCTGCCTGGAGATGGCCATCGGCAGTAATCACATGCAGCCAGTCGGGGAAGAGTAGGTCTATCTGGCGGGCATATTCGCGCAAAGACGAAAAGCTGGCGGCGTCGTAAGGGGCGTAGAACGCGGCGCGGATGCCCTCTTCGGCGTTCAGTTTCACCTGCGAGGGTGCAGTCTTCGACTTGCGATGAGTGCGGCGGGCCAGGAGACGGCGATGTTCCTTTGCCTTCTCTTTTTCCTTTTCTTTGAGGGCGTGATAAGGGTGCTTCTGCTCTGGTAGCAGCAACGCAGGGAGTTGCTCGTTGCGGAGAGCGGCATACACGAAAAAAATGATCAACAGAGTGATGCTGACGCCGGCCACATCAAACAAACGCCGAAGCCGTTTCCAGCGCGCGCGCCGCGGATCATAGAACACTTGCTGGGACATTAATGAATTAGGACGAACCATCTACATCGTAAGATGCGCTGGGCGGGGGGTCAAACACCAGGAGTTCAATAAAGCAAGGGTGGGGTTGCGGAAAACGCGGTATATTCGCAGCGTGCGCGAGCTTGTGCGCAAGCATCCCTGGTTTTTTTTGAGCGCGACGCTGGCAGCGGTGGCGTTGCGGCTCTTCTTTATTATCCGATTTCCCGCCATCCTCGATGATTCAAAGATCTACGCAGATATCGCCAAGAACTGGCTTCAGCATGGTGTTTACGGCATCACGGATGACGGAAACATTCTTCCCACCTACATACGGCTACCGGGATATCCCGCGTTTCTGGCATTAATGTTTGCGATTTTCGGAGCAGATCACTACCGGCCGGTGCTGCTGGCGCAGATGGTGGCGGATATTGGCGCCTGCCTGCTGATCGCCGATATGGCGCGCCGAATGATTTCTGAGCGCGCCGCGCAGGCAGCATATCTGTTGGCTGGGCTTTGTCCGGTCCTGGCCAATTACACAGCGGCGGCGCTGACGGAAACTCTGGAAGTATTCTTCACTGCGCTGGCGCTCGATCTGGCGGTGGTTGGTCTTGAGGAGATGAAGGAGAGGCGCTTGCTGCCGTGGTTAGGTTGCGGGGCTGCGGTGGGAGCGGTAATTCTGTTGCGGCCGGATGGTGGAATACTGCTGGCGGCCATCGGAATTTATCTGTTCTTTCTCGTGGCACGGTCCATATTGACGCGTTCGCGGGCGGGGCCTCCTTCGCCTTCGCTCAGGACAGGTCTTGCGCCACAATCCGTAATTTTGGCTGGGGTCATTCTCGTGAGTGCAGCTTTGGCGCCGCTGGTCCCGTGGACGGTGCGCAATCTGCACACCTTTCATCGCTTTGAGCCGCTGGCTCCGCGTTATGCCAACGAAGAAGACGAGTTTGTGCCGAGGGGATTCAATCGCTGGGTAAAAACCTGGATGGCGGATTACACATCAGTGCAGGAAATTTACTGGCCTATACCGGGAGAGGCGGTGGATGGGAGCAAGCTGCCGGCGCGGGCATTTGACTCGGAGCAACAACGGCAGCAGACCTTCGACTTGATTGCGCAGTACAACCAGGAACTACATATAAGTCCGGAACTGGATGGCCAATTTGCCGGCCTGGCTGAACAACGCATCCACGCCGCGCCGCTGCGATACTACGTCTGGCTTCCGGCGCTACGGATTGCAGACATGTGGCTGCGTCCGAGAACCGAATTACTGCCCGCCGACCCGCGCTGGTGGGAGTTCAATGACGATGTGAAGTGGTCGGTGGTGGCCGTAGGGTTTGGGCTGATTAACCTTCTTTATGTGGGAGCGGCAGCAGGGGGCCTGGTCCGTCGCCGGCTGGTGCCAGGGTTCGGTGTGCTGGTTGCATTTGTAGCGCTGCGTTCGCTCTTTCTGGGAAGCCTGGAGAATCCGGAGCCGAGGTACACACTGGAGTGTTATCCCGTGATTGTGCTCCTGGCGACAAGACTGTTTACGAAGTAGTTAATTGAAACGATTCCGGCGTAGTACCAGATGCCATAGCTAATGCGTTTGGAAATACAGACTTCTGTATTCTATGCGACGTTAAGTTATTGAAAATTCTACTTGCATCGAGTGGCCGACAAGGTGCAAAATGCCCGACCAAAGCCCCCCGGGTCTCAATCTCTGTAACCAACCGTTCCGGGCGCAAAAGTTAGATCCTAGCCGTAGCAGCCTTCGAAAGGAGCTGTCATGCGTTCTCTCAGGGCATTGGCGTTAGTCGTGGTGGTGGTGGTCTCGGTGGTGCATGTTGGTGTGTGGGCACAGTCATCGACGACCTCTCTGCGCGGAACCGTTTCCGATAGCAAGGGCGGGGTGTTGCCAGGCGCGTCGGTTACGATCGGCGATGCTGAGGCCGGCTTTTCACGTAACACCAAGACCGACGATCAGGGCGTTTATCAATTTCTGCAACTTCCGCCGGCGACGTACGTTGTCACGGTTATTGCGGCCGGATTTGCCAACCTGAAACAGGAGAACGTACGGCTGATGGTAAACACGCCAGCCACTCTGAATCTGAACATGCAGGTGCAGGGGCAGACGATAACCGTCGAGGTCAGCGGCACCGCGCCTCTGGTGAACACTACTGATGCCAGCTTGGGACACGCATTCGGTGCGGAGAAAATTGAGAACCTGCCTTTCGAAGGACGGGACCCGGTTGGCATTCTGAGCCTTCAGCCAGGTGTAGTGTTCATCGCTCCCAAGAATGTCGTTAATGAAGCAACTGACAGTCGTGGTGGTTCGGTGAATGGGGCGCGCAGCGACCAGACAAATGTGACCCTCGATGGGGTGGACAATAATGACCAGTTAAAAGGGTTGGCTTTCGAGGGTGCTTTGCGTTCCACGCTAGACTCGCTTCAGGAATTCCGGGTCACGACGAGTAATTCCAATGCTGACGCTGGACGCTCCTCCGGGGCGCAGGTGAGTTTGGTAACCAAGAGTGGGACGAATTCCTTCCACGGAACGGCTTACGAGTACAACCGCTCCAAGATAGGCGAGGCGAATGATTGGTTTAATAAGAGATCCCAAATCCAGACAGGTCTTCCAAACGTGCCACCGCATCTCGTCCGCAACACGTTCGGAGCAACCGTCGGTGGACCTGTGTGGAAGGATCGCGTCTTTTTCTTCGCCGCATATGAAGGTCAGAGAACGCACGAGAACCAGCAGATCACGCGAATTGTGCCCAGCGCGGACCTGCGCAACGGGATTGTGAGCTACGTGTGCGACGCGACGGACCCCAACTGCCCTGCCGGCGGCATTTTTACGCTTCAAGCCGCGGACCTGGCTAAGTTGGACCCCAATTGCAGCACCCCGGTGCCAGGGTTTCCCAACGGAAGCTGCCCACTGGGTCCCGGCCCTAATCCAGCCGTCATGAGTATTTTTCAGCAATACCCATTGCCTAACACGGATTCCGTGGGAGATGGCCTGAATTATCGCGGCTTCACCTTCTCCGCGCCCGCACCGAATAAGACCGATACCTACATCGCAAAGCTGGATTTCAATCTGACACAGAATGGGAATCATCGAGTGTTTGTGCGTGGCGGGCTGAACAACGATCATGGTGCACTGCCGAAGGAAATTGTGTCCCAAACCGGTGACGCCGGACCGGAGTTTCCCGGGATGCCCACGAATCTAGTTGGAGTAAATAACTCGAAGGGTCTGATTGCCGCCTACACTGCTTTAATCAATAACAATCTGATCAACAATTTTCGCTACGGCTTCGTCCGTCAGGGAACCGGAGAAGCAGGGCTGAAAAATCAGCATTTTGTTCATTTCCGCGGATTAGACAACATCCAGGGGTTCGATACTTCGGTCAATACCCATGTGCCGGTGCATAATTTCGTTGATGACATTAGTTGGACGAAGGGTAAACACAACCTGCAATTTGGCGCGAATTACCGCAGAATTGATAACGTCCGGCAGTCCAATTCCACTTCGTTCTTTACGGCGACAACCAATGTTTCGTGGCTGGATAATGCGGCCATCGCTAACACCGGCTCTTCTCTAGATCCGGCAGCCAAGCAGTTCGCCTCGCTCGGCTTTCCGGCCGTGGATGGCTCTTTCTCCAGTTCATATGATTCCCCGGTTGCAGCCCTGGCTGGACTGGTAACCGAGGTAGACGCGAACTATAACCTGACCAAGACCCTTGCAGCCCTGCCGGAAGGCGCGTTTGTGCCGCGTCATTTCCGGGCGAATGAATTGGAGTTCTACGGGCAGGACGCATGGCGAGTTACGCCCAACTTCACACTGACTGTGGGGCTACGCTATACGCTCTTGCAGCCACCGTATGAAACTACCGGGACACAAGTGGCTCCTTCGGTAAGCTTGCACGATTGGTTTAATAAACGCGGGCAGGCTATGTTCGCCGGCCAGACCTACGATCCCACTGTGACTTTCAACCTGTCAGGGCAAGCTAATGGAAAGAAGCCGTATTGGGATTGGGACTATAAGAACATTGCTCCGCGCATAGCTTTTGCGTGGTCGCCGAGTTCGGATAGTGGCATGTTGCATAAGCTTTTTGGAGGAACGGGTAAGACCTCAATCCGTGGCGGGTACGGTATCTATTACGACCACTTTGGGCAGGCGATTACGAATACCTTTGATCGCAACGGGTCGTTCGGCCTGACTACAACGATATCCAACCCGGCAGGCAATCAGGATGTGGACACCTCGGCACGGTTCAGTGACCTGTTCACAATTCCAGCCAGCAGCGCGCAAACCACTTCGTCTTGTGCTGTCCCGCCTTGCTCGATAATCGCACCGCCACCGAGCGGCTCGTTTCCGGTCACGCCGCCGACCGACGCGTTTGCGATTACCTGGGGACTGGATGACAAACTGAAAACACCTTACTCTCACGTTATCGACTTTTCGATTACGCGTGAACTTCCTCGCGGCTTTGTAGTTGAAGCCTCGTACGTGGGACGCATGGCGCACCGGCTCTTGCAGGAAGAGGATTTAGCGATGCCGCTTGACATTGTGGACCCACAGTCAAAGATGGACTACTTTGGGGCGGCCACCCTGCTGGCGAAAGCGAACGAGGCGGGGACGGACATCAACAATCTCGCTCCAATACCCTATTGGGAAAATCTGGTCCCTGCTGCCGCCGGGCAACCAGCCCCATCGTTGAATTTTGGTTTTAAATCTACCTGCGCGCCCGGCACATATCCAACAAACCCCACCGCAACCCAGGCCATGTATGACATCTATTCGTGTTTTTTGCACAATGAGACGACGGCATTGTTTGCCTTTGACTTGTTTTGTCTGCCCGCGTGCTCCACTCTCCCCGGACAGAGTGGGCCGCAGCCATTCAATTTCTTCGACCCGCAATGGTCATCGCTGTACGCTTGGCGTAGTGTCGGAAATAGCGCATACCATGGGGCACAATTCAGCTTGCGCCATGCGATGACCCACGGACTGCAGTTTGATCTCAACTACACGTTCTCTAAGTCCATAGACGTAGGTTCCAACGCGGAGCGTATCAACCAGTTCGAAGGCGGCGGTTTCGCGAGCCAGATCATCAATTCCTGGTCTCCAAAGCAACTGCGTGCCGTGTCCGACTTCGACACCCGACACCAGATCAATACCAACTGGGTGTACGAGTTGCCAGTGGGCCATGCACGAGCCTACGGTTCGGGGATGAGCGGTTGGGAAAATGCATTGGTTGGTGGGTGGCAGTTGTCCGGATTGCTCCGCTGGAGCAGTGGCTTGCCCTTCACCATCGGCCCTGGACTGGGTTTCTGGGGCACAAATTGGGAACTGACTTCCGCCGCGATCCTCAACGGCCCCCGACCCACGACGGGAACGTTCACGGTGAATGGCAATCCAAACATGTTCAAGGATCCAGCCACTGCTATTAAGTCCTTCCGCTATTCGGAGCCTGGTGAATCGGGGCAGCGCAACGAACTTCGCGGCCCTGGTATCTTCGGAATTGATCTCGGGATCGGCAAGTCGTGGAAAATTACCGAGTCCCAAGCGGTGAAGTTCAGTTGGGAAGTATTTAATGCGACGAATTCAGTTCGCTTTGACGCCGCTGGCAGTGCCAACAACAATGGCCAGATATCGAACAGCACTTCGTTTGGCAACTACAGCCAAACCCTGAGCCAGAAGCGCGTGATGCAGTTTGCGCTGCGCTACAGCTTCTAGGCGATCAGGTATTTCTTTGAGGGCGGCTTCGGCCGTCCTTTTCTTTTGATTGCAGTACACATTGTTTTAACCAATCAACGAGAGTATCTGGTCGCTGTTGTCCACACCATTCACGCTCCTCCTGCCACCCATTCCGCGGGGCGGCTCTGTCCGTGATTCACGGCGTAGAGGACCAATTCCACGCGGGTTGAGATTCCCAGTTTGTTGAAGATTCGGAAGAGATATTTTTTCACGGTGTGCTCGCTTAGTTTCAATTCGCCGGCGACGTCGCGATTGTTGAGGCCCTCGGCTACCAGAGCGACCACCTGCTCTTCTCTGGGAGTGAGCAGAGGAGCGCCTTTGGCGTTGATCACACGTAGCGACGGCACTTGAGTCAAGACTTCTATCAGATATTGCATTTGTTCAGTATTGGCCCACAGTTGTCCGGCGGCGACGCGGTGGATGCATTTACAAAGAGTGCGGAAGGGTAACTCGGTAAAGCAGAAAAGCCCTCTGGCGCCAGAGCGGAAAGTGTTCACTACCAGTTCACGATCGTAAGACTCCACCAGAAGAATCATTGCGATTTCAGAATGCGTAAGGTGGACACGACGGACAGTCGCCATGTCCTGCCAGCCTCCATTGTGGTGATCGGTGGTGATAAGAGCGACCCGGGGCCTACTGGGTCCGGCGCTGTTTTCATTTCTGCCGAGGCTGGCCGGCCAAAAGACAACTGTCACCGTTCAAGGTTTGGACTGGCAACGTAAGAAGTGGGGACGCATCGCTTCTGCTGTGCTCCGCCTGGGGGAAAAGGCAGCTGCGCGTTTGCCGAATTCGACGATGGTGGTCTCGCAGACTTTACAGGACCACTACCGTTCGCCACATGGTTGTAAAACCGTATACGTTCCGAATGGCGGAATGATTCGGGAGCGAAGTAAGCCTTCTCAGATATTGAATTGGGGGGTGGAGCCGGATCAGTACATTCTGTTGCTTGGCCGATTCTCACCGGAAAAAAATTGTCAAATGCTGATTGACGCCTACGAAAAGACCGACACGACAGTGAAGCTGGTGCTGGCCGGCGGTTCGAGCTACCCAGACGAATACACGCGAGAGTTGCGCACGCACCAGAGCGAGCGGGTTCGGCTCCTCGATTGGGTTGCTGGAGAGGAACTGCAAGAGTTGCTGACCAATGCCATGCTATTTGTCCTGCCGTCCGATTTGGAGGGGCTATCGCTCGCGCTACTCGATGCTATGGCGGCGGCAGTATGCGTTTTGGCGAGTGATATCCCGGAGAACCGCGAACTGGTGGATGGGGCCGGCTTCACTTTCCAACGGGGCAATGTCGCGGACCTTGAACGCATGATTCGACTCCTGCTGGCAGAGAGTCAGGTTCGAAAGGAAGCTGCACGCGCCGCGCAGGAATCCGAGCACACTATTTGTGGCCCCAGATTGCCTCGGAAATTGAACGAGAGTATTTGAATCTTGCGGGGTGGCAGGAGAGCGTAGCACCCGCAGTGGCTGGTGCTACTCCGATGCGCGGGAGTGCAGCTTAGCGCCTCAAGCTGGGCATCTCTTTTCTCTCAGGCTTTTGACAATTCGACGCCGTATTAAGCGGGAAGTTGATTCCCGCTTTTCGTTTTGAAGTCACTTGCTTCACGCGCATCCTGGTACTTTTGTGACTTGGTTTGCCGCCTCGTGGTATGGTTTCACGTTGCGGCAAAGCGATGCCAACGGGCGGCATTCGATGGAAAACACCATACTCGTGACTGGAGGAGCGGGTTTTATTGGCTCCAATTTCATCCTGCAATGGATGGCCAAGGAACGGGCTAGTGTGGTCAATCTCGACAAGCTGACGTACGCCGGAAACTTGCGCAATCTGGAGCAGATTTCTTCGGATACCCGTTACCAATTCGTGCACGGCGACATCGTTGAGCGAAAATTGGTTGGCAGCTTGTTGGAACGGCATGGCCCGCGTGCACTCGTTCACTTCGCGGCCGAAAGCCATGTGGACCGTTCGATCCGCGGGCCGGACGATTTTATCAGCACCAATGTGCAGGGAACATTCAGCTTGCTCGAAGAAGCCAGAGCCTATTGGATTGGTCTTCCAGAAGGGGACCAGGCTGCGTTCCGATTTCTGCACGTTTCTACTGATGAGGTTTATGGGTCGCTCGGTCCTGATGATGCACCGTTCAGCGAAACGACCGCATATGCTCCTAACAGCCCTTACTCGGCTTCGAAGGCTGCGTCTGATCACCTGGTGCGGGCTTACTACAAGACCTATCGCTTGCCAACCTTGACGACGAATTGCTCCAACAACTATGGGCCCTATCAGTTTCCGGAAAAACTTATCCCTCTTATGATTTTGAATGCGTGCAGCGGGAAGGCCCTTCCGGTATACGGCGACGGCCAAAATGTGCGGGACTGGTTATTCGTTGAGGACCACTGCGAGGCGCTACGAACCGTTCTGGAACGCGGAAAGGCCGGTGAGAGCTTCAACATAGGCGGGGGCGAGGAAAAACACAATTTGGAGATTGTAGAAATTATTTGCTCGATTCTGGATGATCTGCGACCCCACGACCCGGTTGTTCCACACCGCAAATTGATAACTTTTGTGAAAGATCGTCCCGGCCATGACCGTCGTTATGCGATTGATTGTCGGAAGATTGAACGCATACAGGGGTGGAAGCCGCGAGAAAGCTTTGAAAGCGGAATTCGAAAGACCATTCGATGGTATCTGGAGCATGAGGCGTGGGTGAATGAGGTAACGAGCGGGAGTTATTCGCCAGTGGATTGAAAGCCACTACGCTACCTAGAACGGTCACTTGGACCACGAAGAACAGCCGCAAAGAGAAAATCAGTGTCGAAGAGTGCAGCCAAAACGACGAACGGGTACAAAGGAATCATTCTCGCAGGCGGATCAGGTACGCGGCTTTATCCCGTGACACACGCAGTTTGCAAGAGCCTGCTGCCCATCTATGACAAGCCAATGATTTACTACCCGCTGTGTACGCTGATGCTGGCGGGGATACGAGACATCCTTATTATCTCGACTCCTTACGATTGTCCGAAATTTCAGCAGTTACTGGGCGATGGCCAACGCTACGGAATTTGTTTGCAGTATGCAGTGCAGCCAAATCCGGAAGGAATTGCTCAGGCATTTCTGATTGGCAAAGAATTTGTGGCGGACAATTGCTGTGCCCTGGTGCTCGGCGACAATATTTTTTACGGCAACGATTTAATCAAAGGCTTGCGGGCGGGGACACAAAAACAGCGCGGAGCGCGGATTTTTGCCTATCCGGTTCATGACCCCGAGCGCTATGGAGTAGTGGAGTTCGATGCGGCGGGAAAAGCCCTCAGCATCGAAGAAAAACCCAGGAAGCCGAAATCACGTTACGCGGTTACCGGTCTTTATTTTTACGACAATCAGGTGCTCGGGATTGCGAGTTCGCTCAAACCCTCGGCCCGAGGGGAACTGGAGATCACAGACGTCAATCAGGCATATCTCAAGCGTGGCGAACTGGAGGTCGTGGTAATGGGGCGCGGCATGGCGTGGCTTGACACAGGAACACACGAGGCATTGATGGATGCATCACTTTTCATCCAGACGATCGAAAAGCGACAAGGTTTAATGGTGGCCTGCCCGGAAGAGATTGCGTTCCGTTCTGGATATATAACTGCGGAACAGGTGGAGAAGCTTGGGCAATCCATGAAAAACAACAGCTACGGTGAATACCTGCTGCAGCTTCTTCGAGAAAAGGTGTTCTGATGGCGCTAGCGTGGTCCGGCGGCACAGTGATGAATAAAACAGAGACCTCACTCCAAGGCGTATTCATTCTGGAGCCCAGGGTTTTCGGCGACGCTCGTGGATTTTTTCTGGAGAGCTACAACCAACGCACTATGGCGGAGTTGGGCATCAGGGAACAGTTCGTGCAGGACAATCATTCCTTCTCGCAACGAAATGTGCTGCGCGGGTTGCACTACCAGGTGAAGCATCGGCAGGGAAAACTAGTGCGCGTGGCGGTTGGTGAAATTCTCGATATCGCGCTCGATTTGCGAAAAAGTTCCAGTAGTTACGGCAAGTGGGAAGGCATTCAACTTTCGGGCGAAAATAAGCGAATCCTATGGATTCCTCAAGGACTCGCTCACGGCTTTCGTGTCGTTTCCGAGAGTGCTCACGTGCTTTATAAGGCGACGGATTTTTACTATCCCGAGTCCGAACGCACGGTCGCATGGAATGATCCCGATCTTAAGATCGACTGGCAGTTGGACGGCGACCCGATCATTTCGGCAAAAGATCAACGGGGAGTTCCGTTTCGCGACGCCGAGAAATTCGAGTAGCTTCCATCGGAATCCGACAGAATGCGAGTTACCATCTTTGGCGCCTCCGGTCTGCTGGGCAATGCCCTTAAACACGAGTGGACGGAAGATGAAGTAACCCGCCTAAGTTCCAAAGATACTGATATTCGCGACCCGCACCAGGTCACAGGAGCGGTGGAGCGGTCGCGACCTGAATGGATCATCCTGGCTGCCGCTTACACCGATGTCGATGGGTGCGAGACGCATCCGGATTTAGCCATGCAGATCAACTGCCGTGGGGCAATGAATGTGGCAGAAGCGGCGAGTCGGTTCGGATCTCGACTACTATTCCTCAGCACTGACTACGTTTTTGATGGCAAGAAATCCGCTCCCTATGAAACCGACGATGTTCGCGCGCCGCAAAACGTCTATGGGCGGTCAAAGGCGGAGGCAGAAGTGCAGCTCACGAAGATTTTGCCAGATTGTTGCATCGTACGAACCTCGTGGCTGTTCGGCGTGGGAGCCAAGTGCTTTCCCGACACGATCCTGAAACTGGCGGCGCAGCGCAAAGAGCTTGAAGTCGTGAATGATCAGCGGGGATGCCCAACTTATAATCGCGATCTGGCGCGGGCGGTGATCCAGCTCTGTCGTCGCAATGCAACGGGCATTGTCCATGTAACAAACTCCGGCGAGTGCACCTGGTTCGATTTCGCCAAGCAGATTACGCAGAGTGCGGGACTGAGCACGATCGTGCGTCCCGTTTCCAGCGATAGAATGCCGCGGCCGGCGCGGCGGCCGGACTATTCTGTACTTTCGTCCAAGAGCTTGCAGAGATATGACATCAGGATGCCTTCTTGGGAAGATGCGCTGAAACGCTATCTCGATGAGAGAAAGTCATAGATTTAAGTTTGACCTTCCGCGCCTTTCAGGAATCGCCATCTGAAGCAGGAACCAAGGCATACAATTCCGCGAAATAGCGGCTTACGCGATAATTGCGGAGTTTTTCTGAAATCCAGCGGCTGTTGCTACTCGGGGAGGCTATGGCAAGTTCTCAAAATTCGAAAGAGCCTGCGAAGTTTTCCGACTATCCTCACGCAAACAAGAAAAAAGAAGAGCGCAGGACCAAGACACGCGCCGAGACGGTTTTGTCACGAATCGAAGACGCGACCTACGAAGTCCTGCGCAAGCACGAGAAGTCTGCGTGAACTAGGTGGTCCTGAAACGGCATTAGGGCAGTCAGGTTGTCGAAGGCTCTTCTATTTTGCACCGCCGGTGCGAGATTCAACATTGATCGGCGATAGGCCCGCTTTCCGCAATTCTGAGTTTGTCGCTACGATGTCTTTGGTCTTGATCTCTTGCCAGTTTGACAATTGTTGATCGAGCGCCTGCTGCACTTCTGCGAACGTTGAAATCGCCTGGGTCGTCGGAGCCGTATCTGCACTGTCTACGACGCCGAGTAACGAGTTCAACCCGCTATTGAGTCTGACCAAGCTTCTGCCCTCAGGAGTGCTGAGGAACTGGGCACCAAAGCCGCCGTTCTTGCCTTCCAGTTCGGCTAACTTCTTATCGAGGTTAGATATCGTTTGTGCCAGCGTGCCTTTTGCAGCCTTCGCGGCGAGATCTTTCAATTGGGTCCGCACTGACCGGACTTGCTGCACGGCGGCGTAATCTGTGCGCATCGCATCGGTAATCTTCATTTCCAGGTCAAACTGCTGCTGCAAACCCGATATTGTTGTCTTCACGCGGGGATCCATCTTGATGGTCAAAGGCGCGGTGTAACTCGTCCCGCCAACCATGAGCGTGGCTGTGTATTTGCCGGGCAATACAGCGGGACCGAGTGGGTAGCGGGGTGTGTCGCGATAAATCGCTGAAATAGGATATTCATGCTCCAGCGAATCGGGAGGTGGATAGTGCAGGTCCCACACGAAGCGGTGCATCCCAGGTTCCGCGGAAGGCAATTGTGGCGGCCGGACCCAGTACGCCGGGACGACTAGTTCTTTTTCATTCACTGGTTCGGGTTTATCGGCACTCCAGAAACGTCGCACGAGTTTACCGGCTTCGTCGGAAATCTCGAGCACGACCGGAGCAGAGGCAGCCGATCTCAAGTAGTAGTCGAGCATGGCCCCAGCGGGGGGATTTTGACCCGCCGGCTCTTCGGGGGGGAGCGGCGTGTCGGTGTTGTTGTTCCGCCGCATCCGATAAGTAAGTTGGGGTGTGAACAGGTGAACATCGGAGACGGCAACTTGGGGATTGAGCTGGCGCAAGGGAGTGACGTTGTCGAGAATCCAGAAGGAGCGGCCGTGGGTGCCGACCACGATGTCGTCATGATGAATGACAAGATCGCGGATTGAAGTTGCCGGTAAATTCAATCGCAGGGACTGCCAGTGATCCCCGTCATCGAAGGAAATGTAAACCGTGCGCTCGGTGCCGGCAAGGAGCAGTCCTTTACGTTCCGGGTCTTCGCGAACGGTATTGACTGGCTCGTTTTCAGCAATACCGCTGACGATTTTCTGCCAGGTTTTGCCGGCGTCGTGAGTGCGGTAAACGTAAGGGTGGAGGTCGTCGAGGCGAAAGCGATTGACCGCGGCATATACCGTCGTGGTATCGAAGTGTGACGCGTCCATCTGCGCGACCTTGCTCCACGGCGTGAGCTCCGGTGGCGTAACGTTCTGCCAATTCTTGCCGCCATCGCGCGTGAGATGGATCAGTCCGTCATCTGTGCCCGCCCAGATTAGATTGACATCTTCGGGCGATGGCGCAAGCGAATAGATCACGCCACGGTGTTTGCCTTTCGCCGGATCGGCTTCCACGAAAACACCCAGGTTGGGCGGCACCCCTGGATCTTCCCGTGTGAGGTCGGGACTCATGACCTGCCAACTGTTACCGCCGTCAGTGGTTTTGAAAAGAACGTTGGACCCCAGGTACAAGATATGGGGATCAACCGGCGAGAACAGTAATGGTGCGGTGCGGTTGAAGCGATATTTTCCGGTTCGTAGAATTACGGGAGATACATCCTGAGTCTGCCCAGTGGTGCGGTCGAAGCGAGTGGCTTTCCCGCCGTAAATGAAATTCGGATTCAACGGGTCGGGAGCGACGTACCCGTATTCTTCGACCCCGACAGAGTACCAGTCACGAAATGTGATCTCGCCAAAATCGCTCCGGCTGGCGGTTCCGACACTGCCGCTTTCCTGCTGCCCTCCGTAAACCCAGTAGGGAAATTGATTATCAGTAATGACGTGGTAGAACTGCGCGGTGGGCTGGTTGTACCACGAACTCCAAGTCTCGCCGCCATTAACGCTGATGGTCGCGCCCTGATCGCTACCTAGAAGGATGATGTCAGGATTTTCGGGATTGATCCAGATGCTATGGTAATCATCGCCGCCGGGTGCGCCTTTTATAGGAGTGAAGTCCTTGCCGCCATTGATCGAGCGATAAGTGGAAGTATTTGCCACGTACAATTTGTCTTTATTCCTGGGGTCGACCGTCACCCAGGCAAAATCATCTCCACGGCCCCAGATGCGCTCTTCAGTGTTAATACGTTGCCAGTTTTCTCCGGCGTCGTCAGAACGGTAAAGGCCACCCAACTGGGGTGAATCCACCAAGGCATAAATACGGTTACCGTCAGTCGGGGCGATACCGAGGCCGATGCGCCCGAGTCCCTGCGCCCACGTGGGCAGTCCGCGGGTCAATTGTCTCCAAGTGGTGCCGCCGTCGGCTGACTTATAGAGCCCGCTTCCTGGACCGTCATAAGAACCGCCAGTTGTCCACGGGGGTCTCCGAGAAGCCCACATATCCGCGTAAATGGTCTGCGGGTTTGCGGGATCAAAAGCCAGATCCATCGCGCCGGTATTTTCATCTTTGTAGAGAACCTTCTGCCAGTTCAGCCCGCCATCCAGCGAACGAAAGACTCCTCGCTCGGGATTGGGGCCATAAGGATGTCCGAGTACAGCGGCAAACAGCCGGTTCGGATCGTGCGGATCAATTAGGATGGAGCCAATCTGTAGTCCGTCCCGCAGGCCGAGGTGCTGCCAGCTTTTCCCGCCATCAATGGATTTATGAATCCCGTCGCCGGTGGAGAGGTCCGGACGCCGTAGTCCTTCGCCACTGCCAACATAAATAATGTCTGGATTGGACGGGGATACCGCCAGCGCGCCGATCGATTGGGTAGGCTGATCATCAAAAATAGGCGTCCATGTTCTGCCATAGTCAGTGCTTTTCCACACACCACCATTGTTGGCTGCCACGTAAAAAACGTTGAACTTGCCTGGAATGCCGGTGGCGGCTACGGTGCGGCCTCCGCGAAAGGGGCCGATCATCCGCCACCGCATCCCGTCGTACAACGCCGGACTGTACTGCTGCCCGATCGCGCTCCCGGTAAGAGAGTTCAGTATCAGGATACAGAGCAAGCCTAAGGTCAATTCTGACAAGCCAAAACGGCGAATAGAGGTCACTGTCCCCCCTCCCAAAAGCAGGTAAGGATAAACCAAAGCCATGGAATCTTCGAACCGGAACTTCGCTGGCGGAGAAACGTGTCCTGCCTTCCGGTTCTGGGTCGGCGGCCTACAAATCGATGGGTATACCAAGGTCGGTAAGGCAAGATTCCTCCGAAACTAGGGACTCTACCTTATGGATTGGGACCCAGGCACGCGATAAATTGGCGTCGGAGTTGCGCCTCAATGGATAAGGCTCGGGCGAAGGGTAAAGCCAAAAACATCGCTGGGCGGCTAGCCGGGGCGTGGGTTGGCTTGGTTCTGCTTGCGGCGCCACTCGCCAGTGCGATCCCGGGCCCGCCCCAGGACCAGAGCTCGACTTCAACCCAATCCCAACAGACTCCTCAAAATTCGAACGCTGAAAGTGTCAAGCCGGACAATCCTGAAAGCCCCAAGATTCCGACAGCCAAGACAAAGGAACCCCTTGAGAAGCTGGCATGGGCGATGTTAGTTGCCGGAGTAAATGATGAGAAGGCGCAGAAACGGACCGCAGCGATTACTGCTCTTGGCGCTGTGGGACCGCAGCCGAGGGCAGTTCGGTCGATTGAAGAAACTTTAAAAGATAAGGATTCATACGTGCGAGAGCTGGCGGCGACCACACTGGGAAAAATGAGGGCGCGGCACTCGATTCCGAAGTTGAGAAATGCCCTGGAGGATAACTCTCCAGAGGTTGTATTTGCCGCGGCTCGATCGCTTTGGGAACTGGGCGACCGCAGCGGCCGGGACATTTTCGTCGAGGTACTGGACGGCGAACGTAAGACTTCTGACGGGCTCGTAAAATCCAATCTGCGGGACGCGCGCAGGAAGTTTAGTAGTCCCGGAGGATTGGCCCTCATGGGGGCAAAGGAGGCGGCTGGGGCACTATTTGGGCCTTTGTCGTATGGGATTGCGGCGGCTGCAGAGTTTTCCAAGGGCAAGGACAAGGGAGCGTCGGCGCGCGCTATTGCTGCGTCGGTCCTGGCAACGGACCCTAGCGAAGAAGCTGCGCGCGAATTGGACGATGCCTTGCAGGATAAAAATTGGGCGGTAAGAGCTGCTGCCGCCGAGGCTCTGGGCAAACTCCCCCGTCAGGGCCAGGTTAGCCAATTGGCGCCGCTGTTGGACGATGACAAGGAAGCTGTACGCTTCATGGCGGCCTCTTCGATCCTGCGATTGAGCCAGGTCGATCGCAAGCGCAAGGGTGCTGCGGGCGATTCGGTTCCGGTTTTGGCTGTTCGTTAGGGGTTTCCTGCGAATATTCCTTTCCGCAAACAAAATTTAACAACCTCCGTAAGTCTGCGTTCATTCCCTTATCATGTTGAAGCTGTCTTAACATCGGGTTCCCAATCGCTTTCCTAAGACAGTTAGTCGATTTGCCATAGGCGGAAATTACACTACGGTACTGCGTTGAGGCGGTCAGGCACTTATCGATGAACCTGGTAGAGTACTGCAATCAAAAGCCGCACCAAGTGGTCTCCATCCTCGCTGTTTTAGTTGCTCTGATTGCGATTCTGCGTATTGTCTCCGCTTACCCCAAAATTTCGCAGGCGTACGATGAGCCCGCCCACATCGCCTGCGGAATGGAGTGGCTTGACAAAGGTACATTCCGGCTTGAACCGCTGCATCCACCCCTGGCGCGGGTGGCGGCGGCAATTGGTCCCTATCTAGCGGGCGCAAGACTCCCTGAAGTACGAATCATCCACGATAAGGCTGGAGATTCTTATGACATTTATGCCGCGGGCAACGAGATTCTCAATGCTCAAAATCATTATCGGCGGACTTTGGTTCTCTCTCGTCTTGCCGAACTTCCCCTGTTTTGCGTGGCCGTTTTCCTGGTATTCACTTGGGCCCGGAATCTGTTTGGAATCTGGCCGGCATTGTTGTCGGTACTTCTGTTTACGACTCTGCCGCCGATTCTGGCCTTTGCCGGACTGGCCTATGTTGATTTTTCGCTCGCAGTATTTCTTCCTTTGAGCTTGTTCGCGTTCGCAAAATGGTTGCACACCCCTTCAGCGTGTGGCGCTATTACTCTGGGATTGGCAGCAGGCCTGGCGGTGCTCTCGAATTTTACGGCGCTGCTATTTATGCCGGTGTCTTTGCTGGCAATCCTGCTCTGCTGGTGGTGGGCGGGACGGGCTTTGCCGAGCAGCACCGGGATACCTTGGCGCCGCCTTGCTGCCGGTGCATTGGTTTCGGTACTGTGTGCCCTTTTTATTATTTGGGGTGGTTACCGATTTTCAGTGAGTCCACTAAGCAGGGTCTTTGCAAAGCCAGCACAGGACATCGCCGCCGTGAATGGTTTGCCTGGTCCGCTTAAAGCCCTGACGCTGAGAATAGTTGCGCTTAATCCCCCGATTCCCGCACCTCCATTTGTCAAAGGAATCGTTGATGCCTGGCTGTTTAACAAGAATTCTCCCAGCTCGTATGCCATGGGAAAAATCAGGCGAGGAGGGTTTTGGTATTTCTATTGGCTTGATTTGGGCGTCAAAACTCCCATCGCGTTTCTATTAATTGCTGTCCCAGGGATTGCGTACGCGTTCATTTCAGTCCGCACCCGGCGCGATTGGCGAATTATTTCTCCGGCGGCTTCAGCTATTGCTGTTCTTCTGGTGTCGATGGTGGTGAAGGTAGATCTGGGAATCCGCCACATTCTTTTTATCTACCCACTACTCGCCGTGAGCGCGGCAGGGGCGGTGTACGCGTTGCGGGAATTACGCTCCAGATGGTCAGCGTTCGCCTGGAGCGTGCTTTTGCTACTTGTCGCCTGGCAAGTGATTTCAGCGGCGGCGGCTCATCCTGATTACATTGCGTACTTCAATGAAATCGCGGGAAGCCGTCCCGAGCATTTTTTTGTGTTTGGATGTGATCTCGATTGCGGTCAGGACGTTGAACGACTATCCCAAGCCGTCCGCTCCCGCGGCATTTCTCATTTGAACCTGCGGGTTTGGACCAGCGCCGACCTCGCGCGCATGAACCTTCCGCCATTCGATACGTTACAGCCCTATCAACATTCAAATGGATGGATTGCGATCAGTCTGTTGCATCTTCAGTCGGGGGATGAGATACGGAATCTGGGTAATCGCGATGGGTACTCGTGGCTCAATTCCTACCAGCCGGTGGCAAATGTGGGAAAAACGATTCGCCTTTACGATATTTCCAATAGCGCCGGTTCAGATAGGAAATAGCACATCCGGCAGTGCGCTCAAAAGGGACAGTCCTTGCAAGGATCTGGCGGGAACCCCACTTGAACCTCGTTTAATATGCCGAGTAGGCTGTTGGAGGCCTTAACGCCAATGGTGACATAGACATACCAATTCTGGCTGCCACGGAAGCCAACCGGTCTGAGGATGCAACCGGATGCGGTTTGAAACCTTCCAACCTTCAGGATATGGTAGCGGGGAACTGCAATTATTTGCACAATTTGCGGGGATAGGGTTGTGATACAGTTACTTTTCAGTAAGTTACAAATTCCCCGGCTGGCGAATTAAGTGCACTCTCCTGGTTGCTCCCCCAGAGCAGGAATCGATGTCGAATAGACATCTAGCGCCACTTTCTCTTACGGGTAGCTACTCACCGCAGTTTCGCCTCGATGCGGCCAGGATGGCGACCTGCGCCGATTCACGCTCCATGCGACCAAAGATCCTATGTGTCTTCGGGACGCGACCAGAGATTATCAAGCTGGCTCCCATTATTCGAGAACTGAAGCAAACTCACCATGATATCCAGGTGATGACAGTGATGTCTGGTCAGCACACTGACCTGGTTGAGCCGTTTCTAGAGCTATTTCAAGTTAAACCAGATTTCAATTTGCAAATCATGCAGCGTCAGCAGACGCCCAATGAAGTGTGCGCTCGTGTGCTGGCTGGTCTTGAGCCGATCATGAGCAAGGAAGCGCCCGAGGCGGTAATCGTTCAGGGAGATACGACCACGGCTCTGGCCGGAGCGCTCACGGGATTTCATCACAAGACAGCGGTAGCGCACGTTGAGGCGGGACTTCGATCCGGTGATCCGCACAATCCTTTTCCGGAGGAGATGAACCGGAGGCTCATAAGCCGGCTGGCAACTTACCACTTCGCAGCCACCTCTGGAAACCGCGACAGCCTGTTGCGCGAAGGTGTGCCGGCTGATGACATTTTTGTAACTGGAAATCCGGTTGTAGATTCTTTGCATTACATTCTTGAGAACACAGAGCCTTCATCCCGGGTGCGAGAACTATTAAAGCAGACTGCCGGCCAGAAACTGCTGGTACTGACGACTCACCGCCGTGAGAGTTTCGGGCGGGCCATGCGCCAAAACCTTCGGGATATACGTGAATTCGTGGAAAGGCATGAAGATGTATCGCTCATCTTCGCGGTTCATCCCAACCCGAATGTGGTGGAAGCGGCGCGCACCGAACTCAACGGCGGCAGCCGGATTCTGCTGATCGAGCCGCTCGGTTATTCAGACTTCATTCAACTTTTGAAGCAGTCTTGGGTGGTATTGTCCGATTCCGGTGGAATCCAAGAAGAAGCGCCGTCTCTGGGTAAGCCGGTGTTTGTTCTACGTACCAACACGGAACGTCCCGAAGCCATCGATGCGGGAGTTGCGTTTCTGGCAGGAAACAAGCCCGGCCATCTACTGGCCATGCTCAATCGGGCCTATGACGAGTCGGGCTGGCTGGAGAAGATCAAACAAATTCCTAACCCGTTCGGCGACGGGAAAACAGCTTCTCGCATCGCTGAAATCATTCAGCAGAAAATTTGCCGCAGGGCAGAGAGGATCACTCGATGACACAGATCGAAAGTGGCGACAAACACGATCTGCTGACAGTGGTCCTCGAGGATTACTTTCATGTCGGGGCGTTGAACGGGCTGATTAGCCCGCACCAGTGGAGCCGCTTTGAGCCTCGTTTTGAAAGCAACACGCTCAAAACCCTGGAACTGCTGAAGCGCTTCGATGTGAAAGCAACTTTTTTTGTTCTGGGCTGGATTGCCGAGCGTTGTCCACAGTTGATTGCGGAGGTCGCAAACCAGGGACACGAGATCGCAAATTACGGCTTCTACCACCGCAACGTACGGCAGATGACTCGCGAAGAATTTCGGGACGACGCGCGCCGTTCCCGGGACACACTCGAAATAGCCTGTGGAAAGCGGGTGGTGGGATACCGTATTCCGCAAGGTTTGCGCTCCTCTTCCGACCTGTGGATGCTCGACGTGCTGGCCGAGGAAGGATACGCCTACGATTCAAGCATTGTGCCGGGGTTCTATTCCGATGCGGCTGATGCGCGCTACCGCTTTGCCTACAAACATGAAAATAATGGACGCGAACTATGGGAATTCCCCCACGCCACGCTAAGTTTTATGGGTTATCTGGTTCCAATCTCCGGCGGCAACTACTTCCGCCAAATTCCGCATAGCTTGTTGCGGCACGCCGTGGCGCATTGGAAACGGACTTTCAACTCGCCCTTCATGATGTATTTCCACGTGTGGGAGCTCGATCCCGACCAACCGCGGATCAGTGCGGCCTCATTCATGGCCAGGACCCGTCAATACCGCAAGCTAAACAAGATGGCCTGGGTGCTGCCGGAATACCTGAGCAAATATAAGTTCGGCACCATTGCGGATTATCTTGGCTGTGATCTTCGCGCCGCCGCGGTACCGGCGCCGCACCCGCGAGAAGGTTCCATTGTGGTACAGACTCCCACAGAGGAGTTCGCCCGTAGCCGCAGCGCCAGGGTTCCGGTCACAATTGTTGTGCCCTGCTTCAATGAACGGCCCGCACTTCCCTATCTCGCAAACACCCTGGAGAGCGTTGCCAAGCTTCTTGAGCGTGACTATGTTTTGTCTCTGATTTTTGTGGATGATGGCAGCGGTGACGGCACCTGGGATGTGCTCAATCGCCTGTTTGGCAGTCGCGATAACTGCCGATTGGTGCAGCATCCGCACAATCTAGGGGTGGCTGCGGCGATTCTTACCGGAATCCGGCACGCCAGTACGGAGATCGTCTGCTCTATCGACTGCGACTGCAGTTATGATCCACACGAGTTGATGCAGATGATTCCACTGCTGACCGATGACGTGGACCTGGTAACTGCGTCGCCCTACCACGCCAAGGGCACGGTCATGAACGTACCAGCCTGGAGATTGCGTCTCTCGAAGGGAGCGTCCTGGCTGTATGGCAAAGTGCTGCGTCAGAAGCTGGCCACGTACACTAGTTGCTTCCGGATATACCGCCGCAGCAAAGTGGTAGACCTGCAGCTTCGGGAATTGGGTTATCTTGGGGTGACTGAGACCCTCTGCCTTTTGGATTTACAGGGAGCGCGAATTGCGGAATTTCCTACGACATTGCATGTCCGTATTCTTGGCCGCTCCAAGATGAAGGTGGTCCGAACCATCTTCGGTCACCTGGGCAATCTCCTAAGAATGCGATACATGCGCAGGCTCATCGATCGCAATGCTCCCTTGGGACTTCAGGCAGCGACCCCGGCCGCGAATATCGATCAGCAAGGAACAACCGTCGAGACCAAAATTAACTCCAGGGACACACAATGACCACTATGCCGTCAAAGACGATGGTGCTGCCTTCTGACCAGGACAGTAGCGGACGCGATCTCGGTGCCGAGGAGTTAGAACTTCTCGAACAGGTCATTCGTTCCGGCACCCTGACCAGCACCAAGGGCTCCTTTACCAGAACGCTGGAGGAACGTTTCGCCGCGACCCTCGGAGTAAAGAGGGCGTATGCCTGCGCTTCGGGAACTGCTGCCGTCCATGTAGCTGTGGCAGCGTTGGATCCGAACCCTGGGGATGAAATTGTTACGACTTCGATCACCGATATGGGGGCGCTGACCCCAATCTTGTATCAAGGCGCAATTCCGGTGTTCGCCGAAGTGGATCCGCAGACGCTGAACGTGACCGCCGCCAGCATCGAAGCACGTTTGAGCGAGCGCACCAAGGCAATCGTTGTGACACATCTTTTTGGAAGCGCCTGCGAGATGGCTGAGATCATGAAATTGGCGCAGTCACGCAAGATCCCCGTGATCGAAGACTGTGCCCAAGCCTTCCTGGCACGTTCGGACGGCCAATATGTTGGAACCTTCGGCACGATTGGATGTTTCAGCACGCAGCAGGGCAAGCATATGACCACGGGAGAGGGCGGCATAGTAGTCAGCAATGATGATGCTCTTGCCCGCCGCATGTTCCTGTTCATCAACAAAGCCTGGGGGTACGGAGATGCGAAGCCGGACCACTATTTTCTTTCTCTTAACTACCGCATCAGCGAACTGCAGGGCGCAGTCGCGCTGGCGCAGTTGGAGAAACTTGAATCCGTGGTTGAGCGGCGAGTCGCTGCCGCCGACAAGCTTACGAACATGCTAGCTGGAATTCCCGGCCTGAAAACACCGCGCGTTGAGCCCGGGGCCGTACACACGTACTGGAAATATTGCCTGAACGTGGATGACAGCGTCATTCGAGATGGCGCGATTGGTCTGGCGAAATTGTTAAAGGATCGCGGTATCATGTCTGCTCCGAGGTATATTCAAAAACCGGCATTCATGTGCGAGATTTTCCAGAAGCGGCGCACCTTTGGTAGCAGCCAGTTTCCTTTCACCCTGGCACGACCCGAAGTTCTGGATTACAGCAAGGAGCGTTTCCCCCTGACCTTCAAGGCACTCCACGATGTGCTGGTGCTGCCGTGGAACGAACGCTACAGGGACGAGCACCTGGAATACATCGCAGAGTCCATACAGGAGTCAGTGGAGCAACTGAGTATATGAACCAGAACGCAGTCAGGTTCGGTATCGTCGGTGCGGGTGCAATCGCTCAGTCTTATGCGCTCGCTTTTGAGTCGTGCTCGATGGCCCAGGTGGCTGCGGTGGTTGACGCACGGCCCGACGCCGCAGCGGCTCTCGCAGAACGGCTGAAATGTAAGAGTTTCACTTCTCATTCGGAAATGGCAGAGAACAGCGAGCTTGATGCGGTGCTGATTTGCACTCCGCCCAACACCCACGCGGATCTTTGCGTCGAATTTTTGGAACGCGGTATTGCCGTGCTGTGTGAGAAACCGCTCAGCATCGATGTTCCCAGCGCACAAAGGATGATCGAGACTTCGCGCAGAACCGGCGTCAAGATGACCATGGCTTCCAAGTTCCGTTTTGTACAGGACGTGGTCCTGGCAAAAGCCCTGCTGACTTCGGGAATTCTTGGCGATATCGTGCTCATTGAAAATGTTTTCACCTCGCGGGTGAATATGACCAAGCGCTGGAACTCCGACCCCGGGATCAGTGGAGGAGGCGTCCTCATCGACAACGGAACACACTCGGTGGACCTGATTCGTTTCTTTCTCGGACCGTTGGCCGAAATTCACGTAGTAGAAGGAAAGCGCGCCCGTGATCTACCGGTTGAAGAGACAGTTCACGTATTCGTGCGAAGCACGAGTGGAGTGCTAGGCACGGTTGACCTGTCGTGGTCCATTAATAAGGAGATCGAGAGCTACCTGCGGATTTATGGATCGGAAGGTACGATTTCCGTCGGTTGGAAGGATTCAAGGTTCTTGCTGTCGGGCAGCCGCGACTGGCATGTGTTTGGCAAGGGCTACGATAAAGTACAGGCTTTCCGCAGCCAGATCGAGAACTTTGCCTGCGCATTGCGAGGAGAAGAGCCGCTGCTGCTGTCACTCGAAGATGCTATGGCATCAGTGCAAGTCATCGAAGCCGCTTATGCCTCTTTGCGAGATTCGCACTGGGTGCCCATACCCTTTCCCGGGTCGTCTAGAACCTCAGTAACAAATCCCGCTCCCAAATCTGCCCAGCCAGCCGCCTAGATTCAGTGCGCAGCGATATGATGGGAAAACAGAAATCGGCCATAGCAAGCGGGGATGGAGGCAGTGCTGTGCCGTTATTCCGTTACGCGAACGTCCGTCTCCATCCGACAGCCATCATCGAAGAAGGCGTACAGATCGGGCCCGGCACTTCCGTCTGGGACAATGTTCACATCCGGCATGGAGCACAGATTGGTGAGGAATGCATTATTGGCGAGAAGTCGTACGTCGCGTACGACGTGAAAATCGGCAATCGCGTCAAGATTAACAGCTTCGTATACATCTGTAACGCGGTTACGATTGAAGATGGTGTCATGGTCAGTGCCGGTACCGTATTCACCAATGACCGTTTTCCGCGTGCGACCACTCCCGATTTAAGAAAGCTTCGGCCCTCGGAGCCGGACGAGGAAACACTGCCTACACGAGTGTGCGCGGGTGCGACCATCGGGGCGCAGTGTACGATCGGTAACGACCTTTCCATCGGCCGTTTCGCGATGGTGGGGATGGGAAGCCTGGTAACCAAAAGTGTTCCCGACTTTCATCTCGCAATCGGCCAACCGGCGCGCTCCGTGGGTTATGTCTGCCGCTGTGGCAAGGTCCTGGCTCTCGTTGCCAACCTCGAATTGGATTCAGAGCACAAGCTCACCTGCGCCGCCTGTGGGTTAACATACTCCTGTAATCGAGGCTCAATCTCCGAGCTGAATCCACCTCGCTGACCTGAAGGATAAATTCGTGCCGGACTCACAATCCTGGGGCATCGTCGGTGGTGGCATGCTGGGAATGACGCTCGCCCTCCGCCTGGCACAACGCGGCCATCGGGTTACGCTCTTTGAGGGCGCTGCTCAACTCGGCGGGTTGGCCGGCGCCTGGAAGCTTGGCGATATTGTCTGGGACCGCCACTACCACGTCACCCTACTTTCCGATACTTATCTGCGAACTCTGCTCTCGGAACTTGGCTTGGAACAGGAGATCCAGTGGGTGCAAACCAAGACTGGATTCTATACGGACGGAAAGCTGTACTCCATGTCCAACACCATCGAGTTCCTGCGCTTTCCTCCCTTAGGATTGTGGGACAAGTTTCGCCTGGGACTTACCATCTTTTACACATCACACATCAAGAACTGGCAGCGTCTGGAGCAGATTAAAGTAGAAGACTGGCTGAACCAGTGGTCCGGCAAGCGGACCATGGAAAGAATATGGCTGCCCTTGTTGCGTGCCAAGTTGAGCGACAACTACAAGAAAGCCTCTGCCGCCTTTATCTGGGCCATCATTGCCAGGATGTACGCCGCGCGGCGTTCTGGCATGAAGAAGGAAATGTTTGGTTATGTGCCCGGCGGCTACGCCCGCATTCTCGACGCCTTAGGTAAAAAGTTGGAACAGGCCGGAGTTGTGGTGCATTTGAATCATCGTGTCAAGCGTGTCGAATCTTCCAGTGAAGGAATTAATGTAACTTTTGAAGGAGGTCATCAAGTCAGGTTCGATGAAGTTGTGCTCACGACGCCCGGGCCGGTTGCGGCGGATGCGTGTCCGCAGCTTACCTCTGAGGAAAAAGCGAGGCTTCGGGGAATTCAATACCAAGGCATCGTCTGTGCCTCCGTTCTATTAAAAAAACCGCTCGCCGGCTACTACGTTACAAATATTACAGATAGTTGGGTGCCGTTCACCGCCGTGATAGAAATGTCGGCGCTGGTGGACCGCAAACACTTTGGCGGCAGCGCGCTGGTTTATCTTCCCAAATACGTTGCTCCTGACGATCCTTTGTTCAACGAGTCAGACGAGAATATAAAGCAGAGCTTCCTTGCGGCGCTGGCGAGAATGTATCCCAGTTTCGAGCCATCTGACGTCTTGAGTTTCCAGATCAGCCGGGTCCGCTACGTGTTCGCAATTCCAACTTTGAACTACTCGTGCGAATTGCCCTCGATGTCCACCTCGGTGCCCGGCGTTCATATCGTGAACTCCGCGCATATCATCAATGGAACGTTGAATGTGAATGAGACTGTTCAGTTGGCCGAACGCACCATTCCGGAACTGGTCTCCATGCCGGCTGGCGCCGAAAGGACTGAACATGCAGGAGCCTAGGCCTCTGGCCAGCCTTTCCCTGGACCTCGACAATCAGTGGTCCTACATGAAGACGCACGGTGATGCGGGATGGGAATCGCTTCCTTCGTATTTGGATATTGTCGTCCCTCGTGTCCTGCAGCTATTGAAAGAGAAGGGCTTGACCATTACTTTTTTTATTGTGGGCCTCGACGCCGATCAGGAGCGAAATCATGCCGTTCTGCGTTCTATCGCCGAGGCTGGACATGAGATTGGGAACCATTCGTTTCATCACGAGCCGTGGCTACATCTGTACTCCCAAGAGCAACTACTAACTGAGATTACGAAGGCGGAAACGGCGATCGAACAAGCCACTGGCCGCAAGCCCATCGGGTTTCGCGGCCCCGGGTTCAGCCTTTCCAGCGATTTGATTGAATTGCTCACCCAGCGCGGTTATCTGTATGATGCCTCGACCTTTCCAACCTACCTGGGCCCTATCGCACGCGCCTACTATTTCATGAAGAGCCGTCTATCAGAGAATGACTTGAAGGAACGAAAGAATCTATTTGGGTCTTTCTCTGATGGGTTGCGGCCCACGAAAGCGTATTGCTGGCGGTCTAAAGCGGGCGAATTGATAGAGATACCAGTTACGACTATGCCGGGTCTCAAATTGCCGATTCACGTAAGTTATTTGCTCTTTCTATCCGATTTCTCCTCGGCGCTTGCTCTCGCCTATTTCAGAACGGCCCTCGAAGTATGCCGCTGGACTGGAACCCAGCCGTCTCTGCTTTTGCACCCGCTTGATTTTCTCGGGTGTGATGACACGACGGCATTAAGCTTCTTTCCAGCGATGCAACTCCGGAGCCCGACGAAGGTCTCCTTTGTAGGCCGAGTCTTGGACCTTTTCCGCGAACGTTTTGAGATCGTACCGATGGAACGGCATGCAAAACATGTGTCCTGCCAGAACCTGAATCGAGTGGCTCCCGACTTCGCCAAGTAATGCCTCCGGACAGTGATTTGGCCAAATGTCTGTCAAATAAAATCATAAGAGTTGGACAACCGTCGGAAGTGCGCTACTCTCTTAGAAGCAGCTAGTCGCGCCCTTCCTATGAGACTGCTTCCGCAAGAACTCTTGGTAAAAACTGGGCCGGTCGACCATGCTGACTGGAATTTCCGTCCCTTCCTGGGGCTAGTTTCGCGTGCCCGCTTTCGCCTGATTCGCAACATGCTTAACGGTGGGAAGTTTGAGCGGCTGCTCGAAATAGGCTACGGCAGCGGTGTTTTAATGCCCGAGCTCGCGCTGCATGCCAGAGAACTTTATGGAGTCGATGTTCATTGCCATGCCGACGCGGTGTCCGAGAGGCTGGCAAGGGCTAATACTGACGCCAAGCTCTATAGCGCTCCGGTTACCTCCCTTCCATTTCCCGATCGCTATTTCGACTGCATTGTTGGAGTAAGCGTTTTTGAATTCGTAGACGACCTGGAAACCGCCTGCGACGAAATCGAGCGGGTGCTCAACGACCAAGGCGTTTTTCTCGTCGTGACGCCCCATGATTCGCCAATCCTCGATGCCGGCTTGAGATTGCTTACCAGAGAGAATGCAAAGAAGGACTTCGCCGACAGACGCAAGAACGTGATACCGACTTTCTGCCGGCGCTTTGCTCTGGTGGAAGAGCGGGCGGCGCCTTGGGCAAATCCGTCGATGCCGAAACTCTATACCGGATTAAAGCTCGTGAGCCACGTATCTGCTCGCCCAAGCATCACAACCGAAAGTCACCCATCCAGCCCGCTGCGGCAAGCCAGCTGAAAATACAACTCTCCTGCGGAAAAATAGTAGGACAAGGCACCTGCCAGCACGTCCGAAAAAGATCTTGAATTAAATTCCGCGTTTCTATGTTCCCGTCAGGTTAGCGACTCGGCTTGACCTTACCAGACATTATTCGAATGCCAAATGTCCAGAGCAGGGCCGCTTGGAACATTTAGGAACTTCGGTTGCGGTATAGCGAAAGATCCACTTTTCGAACCATGGCTTCCACATCCAACTCAAGTGCCAAGAAGTTCCTGATCGTTTCTACACTGCCGGCAGGATCGTGAAGCAACTGTTTGTATTGCACACGGCAAAGGGAGATCTCCGTCCTCCGCTTGAGCCACGCATTGACTTCTCTTAAGTGTTTCGTGAATGCCGCGGACATCAAATCATGGCTCAAAGAATCAGATTTGCCGCGGCGTCTGAGCATCTCATCCTGCGAGGCGAGTACTTCCGGAAGAGGCCGCTCCATGAAAATGACCTTATAGTTGCGCCCTTCAGGGACCGACAAGAGAAGTTGGGAAATAACCTTCACGACCTTGCCTTCAGCTTCGTCGATGCGATCGGGCTGCTTGGGAAGAAGCTTGGCGGGTTCCCACTCAGAGTAGCCCCGTGGGTTGTCGGCGTCCGGCTGGCGTTCGAAGTCGGTGAGGACGATCATGCCGCCTGCACCCAGCATCTGCATCATCAGGGATGTCCCCGAGCGGGGGAGTCCCGAGACTATGGTGATCACGATTCGACCAATACCTTTCTCCGACGTGCGGTCTCACGTCAGTGATTCTAGCTGAAGCAGTTTGGGAAGCAGGCGCTCCTTATCTGGCGGGAATAATAGCACTCGCCCTAGCGCAGCCAACATTTATCCGAAAGAGGACAGCAGAAAACC
>Ga0209689_1000009_pt1 | contig 82281 bp, 66 predicted proteins | sample GraSoiAngelo_149_FD_187119 | JGI IMG/M metagenome (GOLD analysis project Ga0209689, IMG submission 187119) | Grasslands soil microbial communities from the Angelo Coastal Reserve, California, USA - 14_1009_09_30cm (SPAdes) (version 2) | ecosystem: Environmental > Terrestrial > Soil > Grasslands ... | reverse complement strand
TCTCGCGGTCGCAGACGAAGACGCGTCCATCGTCATGGATGCCGATCCCGTGCGGCAGCCTGAACTCGCCTGGGCCGCTGCCGGGTTCGCCCCACGACAGGACAAGGTCGCCGGCCGCGGTGAAGCGGTGCACGCGAGAGTTGCCGTACCCGTCGCTGACGTACAGGTCGCCGTTCTTTGTCAGCGCGAGGTTCGTCGGCCGGTTGAACGGAGGCGCGCCGCGCGCGATCGTCGCAAGGGTCTTGCCGTCGTAGCCGCTGTCCGACGGCGTTCCGCTCGGCCCGATCGTAAGGAGCAGGCCCCCGTCGGGAGTGAACTTACGGACCGAATGGCCGCCGTCGTCGACGCAATAGACCGAATCGTCAGGACCGATGGTGATCCCGTGCGTCCGCAGCGAGAACCGCCCTTCGCCCCACGAGCGCAGGAAGCGGCCGTCACGGTCGTAGACGAGCACGGGATGCTCGGCGCGGCAGAAGAGGTAGACCTCATCACGCGAATTGACCGCGACCGCGGCGACGTCGGGATGCGCGTAACCATCCGGAAGTTGCTCCCATTCGACGACGGGTTCGTAGCGAAGGACGATCATGGATCGGCCAGGGTTTGGCCGAGCGAGCCGCGTGCGCTTGGATCCGCCACGCATCGCTTGACGAGCCGTTCGAGTTCTGAGCCGTCGTCCATCGTCCAGAGCGCATAACCGACGTCGAATCCGCCGTCCATGCCGCGAATGACACGGCCAAGACGGTTCATCACCACGGCCAAACGCCCTTCAACCCGCGGAGGCTCTCGCGTACGCAGACCGAGACAGCTCTGCCATGAGAGCTGGTAGCGACCAACTGCCTCGATGGTGTCCCACGCGACGAAGGTCGAGCCAGGTAAGTCGCGTTTAAGGATTCCTTGCGGGAGCAGAGCGATGAAGCGGGTGCCCCAAAGGATACCGAGCGATCCAATGAGGCCAGCGAGCGAGATGAGAAGTAAGAGACTCGCGAGTAACCGATCGCCCAGTCCTCGGCTCGTTGCCAATCCGACCACCCCGAGCAGGCCCACGGTAATCACCGAAAAGATGGCAATGGTGCCGCTTCTCTTTGACCACCGGAACAGAACGGCGGGCCGCGGAACTCCATCCCATTCGACCAGCCCGAGCTCAGCCATCGAGCGCCCGTCGCGTGTCCTCCACATCGCGCGCGATCTGCGCCGCGAGCTCGGCCGGGCTCGCGAACGCGATCTCGTCGCGAAGGCGCTTCACGAACGACACCTCGACCTCCTCGCCGTACAGGTCGCCACCAAAGTCGAGCAGGTACGCCTCGAGCACGCGCTCGCCTCCGCCGAACGTCGGACGAACCCCGAGCGATGCCGCCGCCTTGAACCGACCCTCCCCCATCTCCGCCCACATCGCGTAGATGCCGTCGCGCGGCAGCAGCCGCTCGCGTGGAAGTGCCAGATTGATCGTGGGGAATCCAAGAGCGCGCCCGCGCCGCGCGCCGTGCACGACCCGCCCGCGGATGCCATAGGCGCGGCCCAGAAGGTGCGCGGCGGCCTCCACCTTGCCCGCGAGCAGAAGATTTCGGATTCGCGTCGAGCTGACGATGGCGCCATCGACCTCCATCGGCGGCATCACCTCCACGGAGAATCCATCTCTCACGCCGCGTGCGCGCAGCGTCTCGACGTCGCCCTCCGCGCGGTGCCCGAAATGGAAATCCGGCCCGACCACGATGCGGCGCACATCACACGCCCCCCGGACCCGGTCGATGAACGCATCCGCGCTGAGGCTTGCGAACTCCTTATCGAAGCCAAAGACGACCACGGCGTCCGCACCCGCCTCCCGCAGGAGCCGAACGCGCTGCTGGACATCCGACAGCGCTGACGGCGGGGCGCCTGGCGCCAGCGCCTGTATCGGAAGCGGGTCGAACGTCGCCGCGACCGGAGTCGCGCGCCGCTGGCGCGCCCCGCCCACGAGCTCCGCGATCAGCGCGCGGTGGCCGATATGGACACCGTCGAACACGCCGATCGACAGATGGATCGGGCCCGGCGGCCAGCCCGCGAAATCGCGAAGCGCTTTGATGCGCCGAGGTTAGTCGGCCGAGGCCGCTCCCGCGGCCGAGGGTTCGGCGAGCGGCGGCTCGACGTCGAGGGCAACCGGGATGGGTGCGGGAGCCGGACCGGGCAGCGGTGGTCCCGACGGCGCGGATGGGGCGTCGCGGAGCGCAGCGGGACTCGGCCCGGCCGCGAGGACGGGTGCGGGAACGGCCGGCGTGCCGGGCCGAAGGGACCCGCGAGCAGCCGCGATGCCCCGGACGCGCCCGACGCGTGCCTCCCGGACCCGTCGCACACGCTGCGGTCGACCAGCGGCGAGGAACGGCACCGGCGTGAAGACCGCACCGATGAACCCGAGGTAGTTCCCCTGGAAATACCGTCCGAAGAAGAGGAAGGCGAGGAGCGTGAGCGCATAACCACCGAGCAGCGTGGCGATCGTCGGCTGTCGCCAGAGGCGAACGAGCCACCAGGCGGCGATTGGGGTCGCGACCGCGATCTCGATGGCCGCGAACGGGAAGTCCGCCTGGCGGTACGGGATGACACCGATCGTGAGCAGGAGCGCCGAGAAGCCCATGCCGGAGATCGGATAGGTCCAGGCGGCGCCGCCGGCGTTGTAGCGGACGACGTCGTCGTAGAACGCGCCGAAGTCATTCACCAGGAACGGTACGAACGTCGCAAGCAGGAAGAGCGCCGCCGGCCAGGTCGGCAGCAACCCGCGGGCGACGTCACCCACGGTCCGCGGTCGCCGCGTGGCGACGAAGTAGACGGCGACGAATGGCAGAAAGAGGAGCGCATGCAGTTTGGCCGCTCCTGCGGCGGCGAAGGCAAGCGACGACGCCGTGCGCCGCTCGCGGATGAGCAGCGCAAGGCCGGCGAAGAGGAAGAACAGCACGAAGAAGTCGTTGCGTCCTTCGACCACGAACGGGAAGAGCTGCGGATTGAGCGCGATCGCCGCGGTCATCGCGAGGCGACGCGAGGCGCCCTGCACCAGGAACGGCACGAGCGCGAGCGATCCGATGTAGGCCGGGAGATAGAGATACCGCTGGTCCCAGATGACGCCGACATGGTCGAAGAGCCACACGAACGGCGTGGTGACGAGGAACATGAACGGGAAGTACGTGAGGTGATAGAGGGCCGGGTTGTTGATCATCGGCCAGTAGAACATCGGGGTGTCGAGGTAATCCGCCACGTACGGATTCATGCCGTGCAGGAGCTTGCGCGCCGCCTCTTCGACCATCAGTGCGCCGTCGTGGATATAGCTGTACGGCTTGCCGGTCTCGCGAAGGACGATCGAGGCGATCGTCGGCACGATCACGAACGCCGTCACGATCGCCGCGAGGTGAACGACCCGCGCACGCGTCGTAAAGCGAGGACCGCTACGCCGATCGCGGACCGCATAGCTGAACGCCAGCGCCCCGCATGCGACGAGAAAGACCATGTCCGCGCCGGGCGGGAAGAGCTCCCACAGCGGGACATCGCGCGTCGCCGCGACGGTCGTGTGGTTCGCGAAGAGCAGCAGCCAATTGACGACCCCGAAGCCGGCGACGACTTTGGCATCGAGCGAGAGGTCGCGCCACGCCCACAGCGCCCACTTGAGGAAGCGTTCGAGAGCCTTCGCGATCATCGGTGCGCGTCCCCCGCGACAACGATCGTAGCCGGACGCTCGAGGAACCGCGGATCGACCGCCAGAAGGTCGTCGCTTGTTGGGCGGAGCGACTCGGTCAGCGCGACCGCACCGCGAGCCCGCATCTCGCTCGCCGGGATCGCATTCGAGACGTCGAGCGCCCCCACGGCCAGCCGCCGCAGTCCCTCGAGAAACGCGGCAGAGCCCAGCGCTCGTCCGAGATCGCGCGCGATTGCGCGGACGTACGTTCCCGACGAACAAACCACGAGGAGTCGGACATCGGGTGGATCGGTCGCGATCACCTCGAGGCGATGGACCTGCACGCGCCGGGCCGCGAGCACCACTTGCTCGCCCGCTCGGGCGCGCGCGTATGCGGGACGGCCCGCGACTTTGAGCGCGGCGAATGAGGGTGGCACCTGAAGGATGGCGCCCCGCAACGAATCGAGCGCGGTCTCCATCGCGGCGCGGTCGAATGGCGGCACGTCGGCTGTACGGCTGACCGGCCCCTCTCGATCGTCCGTCGTCGTCTCGCCGCCGAAGCGCACCCGCGCGTCGTACACCTTGATCGCTTCATGAAAGCGCTCGGCGAACTTCGTCGCGGCTCCTACGAGGACTGGAAGCAGACCGGACGCGAGCGGATCCAGAGTCCCACCGTGGCCAACGCGTTTGACGTGAAGGATCCCGCGCACGAGAGCGACGACATCGTGCGACGTCCAGCCTTCGGGCTTGTCGACCGCGAGGACGCCCGCCGGCGCCGGCGTGTCGTTCAGGCGGTGACGGCCGCGCGCGCCGAGGCGGCGTCGAGGGCGGCGCGCGACGATTCGAGGACGCGCACACGGATGTCTGCAAGCTCGCCCGCGATCAGCGCGCCCGCCGCGCGCACGTGCCCGCCTCCGCCGAAGAGCGCCATGAGCGCCGCGGCGTCGACCGACGGCTCCCACTGCGAGGTACGGCACGAGATCTTCACTGCGCCGTCCTGTTCGTTGAAGAGGATGGCGACACGCATCCCCGCGGACCGGGCGATCTGCTCGACCAGCCCCGAAACGTCCTCGTCGCGCGCGCCGGCACGCGCGACGTCCCCCGCGCGCAGCTCCGTCCACACGAGCTGTCCGCCACGTTCTCGCTCGAGCCGGGCGAACGCGAAGCCCCAGAGCTTGAGGGCCTCGAAGCGCTTGTTCCGAAAGATGTTGTAGGTGATGGCCTGAAGGTCTGCGCCCGCCTCGCGCAGCCGCGCTGCGCGCTCGAGGGCTCTCGCGTCGGTGCTCGGGAATTGGAACGAGCCGGTGTCGGTCATGATGCCGACCAGGGCCGCGGTCGCCATGTCCGGCGTCCACGCGATGCCGAGAGCGTCGACGACCCGCGATACGAGCTCCGCGCTCGCCGCCGCGGTGACATCGACGAGATTCGCCGTCCCGAAGTGGTCGTTCGAGGCATGGTGATCGATGTTCACGAGCTTCGGCCCAGCCGGCAGCGCGAACTTCGCCCGATCCACCGACCCGAAGTCGACCGTCACCACGAGGTCGACATCTCTGGGCGGCGGATCGGTCACAAAGCGCTCGGACCCATGGAGGAACCGCTGCGGATCCGGGACCGGATCGGCGCAGTGCCAGGAAACGCGTTTGCCCAGCGACTCGAGGCCGAGACCGAGTGCGAGAGCAGAACCGATGGTGTCTGGGTCAGGGTCGCGATGCGACACGATGGCGATCCGGCCGGCGGCCCGAAGCGCCGCGACGATCTCTTTCATCGACCCTCTTGCTTCTTCGCTTCCCTCAGCAGCCCGGCGATCCGGACTGCGCGCTCGGCCGAATGGTCTGGAGCGAAGCTCAGCTCCGGCACGAACCGCAGATCGGTGCGCGCCCCGATCTCGCGGCGCAGAAAAGCCTTCGCGTCTTCGAGGGCGAGCATCGTTCGCTTCTGGGTTTCCTCGTCGCCGAGCACGCTCACGTGCACGCGAGCGCTGCGCAGATCGTCGGTCACCTCGACCGCGGTGACGGTAGCGAAGGCGATGCGAGGGTCTCGCAGCTCCTCGCTGATGAGCATTCCGAGCTCGCGCTGCAGGAGCGCGTTGACGCGATCCGCGCGCCTATATGCGGCCATCGTCAACGTGGCTTTGGTTGCACGACGTAGGCCTCGATGAGGTCACCCACTTGGATATCGTTGTGGTTCTCGAGCACGATCCCACATTCGAGACCGGCGTTGACCTCGCGGACGTCATCCTTCACGCGCCGCAGCGTCGCGATCTTCCCGTCGTACGCGGCGGCGCCGCCGCGCAGCAGTCGCGCCTGAGCGCCCCGGCGCATGAGGCCGTCGACGACCCGGCAGCCCGCGATCGTCGTCTTCCCTGACGTGAAGATCTGAAGGACCTCGGCGTGTCCGAGGTTGGACTCCACCATCTCGGGCTCGAGCATCCCGGTGAGAGCCTTCTGCACGTCGTCAAGCAGCTCGTAGATGACCTTGTACTGCCGGACGTCCACCTTGGTCGCGTCCGCGACGCGGCGCGCGGGCGCTTCCATCTTCGTGTTGAAGCCGATGACGACGGCGCCCGAGGCGGCGGCGAGGGTGAGGTCGGATTCGGTGATGTCGCCGACCGCGTCGTGGATGACCGAGAGCATCACCGGATCCTGCGGCACTTTGGCGAGAGCGCCCTTGATCGCCTCGAGCGACCCCTGCACGTCGGCCTTGAGCACGATCTTGAGCTCCTTGGCTTGGCCTTCCTTGACCTGGGCGAACATCTCATCCAGCGTCGCCGGACGCTCGGCCGCGGCGCCGGTCGACCGCTCGCGGGCGTTCTGCGCGACGAGGGCCCTGGCGGTCTTCTCGTCGGCTACCGCGCGGATGACGTCGCCGGCCTCAGGCACTTCTGGCAGGCCGAGGATCTCGACGGGCCGCGATGGCTCCGCTCGGCCAACGGTCTTGGCCTTGTCGTCGACCATCGCACGGACCTTGCCGAATGTGGTGCCGGCGACGACAAGGTCTCCTCGCTCGAGCGTCCCAGTCTGCACGAGCACGGTGGCCACGGGACCGCGGCCCTTGTCGAGGTGGGCTTCGATGACGCGGCCGATCGCCGGGCGATCGGGATCCGCCTTGAGATCGTTCACGTCGGCGACGAGCAAGACGACCTCGACGAGGTCCTCGATCCCCTGCTTGGTACGCGCGGAGACCGGAACGAGCGGCGTATCGCCGCCGTACTCCTCGATCGTCACGCCGTGCTCAGCGAGCTGCGACTTGACCTGGTCGGGATTCGCGTCGGGGCGATCCATCTTGTTCAGCGCGACCACCATCGGGACCTTCGCCGCCCTCGCGTGCGAGATCGCCTCGATAGTCTGCGGCTGTACGCCATCGTCGGCCGCGACGACCAGCACCGCGACGTCCGTGACCTGCGCGCCGCGCGCACGCATCGCGGTGAAGGCCTCGTGACCGGGGGTGTCGAGAAAGGTGACCTTGCGGCCGTTGTGCTCGATCTGGTACGCGCCGATGTGCTGCGTGATCCCGCCCGCCTCGCGCGAGGTCACGTTCGTCGAGCGGATCGCGTCGAGGAGGCTCGTCTTGCCATGGTCGACGTGACCAAGGACGGTGATCACGGGCGGCCGCGTCTTGAGCTTGGTCGGGTCGACGTCCTCCCAGAGCACCTGCTTCGCGCCGGCCGGCTCGACCGTCTCGGCGGCCTCCTCGGCAACGGGAGCGATCTCCTCCTCGGCCCGCGTCTCGATACCGAGCTCGTTCGCAACGAGGGTGGCCGTCTCGAAGTCGACGGTCTCGTTGATCGACGCCATGACGCCCATGTTCACCAGACCGCGGATGACGTCGACCACGCTCAGGTCGAGCGCGCGGGCGAGGTCGCCAACTGCGATTGACTTAGGCAGCGTGACGACCGTCCCGACCTCGGCGACTGCGACCGGCGCGGGCTGTTCCGGCAGCGGCTGGATGGCGGGCGGACGCTGCGGGCGGCGACCCTTCGGCCGCGGTCCGCGCTGTGGTGGCATTCGCCTCGGTCGTGCTTTAGGCATTCGCTCTCCGTTCTTTTGCCGCCGCCGCGAGCTCCGCACGCAGCTTTTCGGCTTGTCGCGTGTCTATGGGCACCTCGAGCGCCTTCGCCAGCGTCCCTCCGGGCCCGGGGGCCCCTGCCCCCGCTCCTGCCAGCCCCAGCTCGAGGCAGGCCGGGTCCGCGCAAAGGTAGGCACCCCGTCCGGGCGCCTTGCCGCGAAGGTCCACCGAAAGCTCCCCTTGTGGAGAGCGTACGACGCGCACCAGCTCGCGCTTCGCGCGCGTCGTCCGGCAGGCCACGCAGGTGCGCTGAGGAAGCCTCCGCGCCGGCCCTTGTGGGGCCTTAGCGGCGCTTTTCCTTCTTCTTGGCTCCGAGGAGCGCGCGGTCTTCTTCATCGAGCTCCTCCTCGTCCGCCGCGGCGGACTCTGCCTCGACCTCGGCGACGAGATCGTGACGGATCTCTTCTTCGACTTCGGGTGCGGGTGCGGGCTCGGCGACGGCGACCGGCTCGGGCTCCGGCTCAGGCTCGAGCTCCGCTCGGACCTCCGATTCGCTTCGGATGTCGATCCGCCAGCCCGTAAGCTTCGCCGCGAGCCGGGCGTTCTGGCCCTCTTTGCCGATGGCGAGCGAGAGCTGCCGGTCCGGCACGACGACATACGCTGTCTTGTCCTCGGGGACGATATCCACCCGGACCACGTGGGCGGGCTCGAGCGCGTTCGCGACGAACCGCTCGGGACTCTCGGCCCACTCGATGATGTCGATCTTCTCGCCGCCGAGCTCGTTGACGATCGCCTGCACCCGCAGGCCCCGCTGCCCGATGCAGGCCCCGCGGGCGTCGATCCCCGGCTGCCGGGCGCGGACCGCGATCTTTGTACGCGAGCCGGGTTCGCGGGCGATGCCAACGATCTCCACCTGTCCGTGGAAGATCTCCGGGACCTCGAGCTCGAAGAGCCGCTTCACCAGGGCCTTATGCGCGCGGCTCACGATGATCTGCGGGCCGCGCAGGGTACGTCGCACCTCGAGGACCACGACCTTGCGCGCTTGTCCGGCGAAGTAGCGCTCGTGGGGCGCCTGCTCGGAGCGCGGCAGGATCGCCGTCGCGCCGCGGTCGAGCTCCATGACCGCAGAGCCCATGTCGAAGTGGGCGATCTTGGCATTGATGATGTCGCCCTCGCGGTCGGCGTACTCCGCGAAGACCTGCTCGCGCTCGGCCTCGCGGAGCGACTGCTGGATCACCTGTTTCGCGGTCTGGGCGCCGATCCGCCCGAGCGCGGCGGCAGACTCCTCGAATGGGATCACATCACCGAGCTGCGCATCCGGCTTGATCTTCTTCGCGGTGTCGAGCTGGACCTGGATCTTCGGATCCTCGACCTTCTCGACGACCGTCTTGAGGAGAAAGACCTTGAATGCCCCGGTCTGGACGTCGACCTTGACGTCGATGTGCTCCTCATCACCGTAGGCGCGCTTGATCGCGCGGGCGATGATGTCGCTGACGACTTCCTTGGGGAGACCCTTCTCCGCGGAGAGCTGCGCGAGTCCGGTGACGAGCTCTCGGTTCATGGCGCGCTCCCCCTCTCTTCACTTTCGCGAATGGCGACAAAAAAAGTGGGTCGCCCCACTTTTCAGAGCCAGACGCAGCCCCCGGCCAGCCCGGGCGCCAAGGACAACTATATCAAACGAGAGGGGTAGAGGGGCTCTGGTGCGCGGGAGCGGGCGGGGCCGCCGCGCCGCTCCTAGGTGAGGTTATTTCCGATGCTCGAGAAGTAGTTCTTGAGCTGATCGCGGAAGAAAACCATCGCGACGATGACGGCTATCGCGATGACCGCGATGATGAGTGCGTACTCGACTAGCCCTTGGCCATCCTCATTCCTCACGAATTCGACCATGCACGCTCCTTTTCAGGCGCGGCGGCCAGCGTAGATGGTCGCATCAGCGACCGCGGCCCGCCAGCCGGGTAGTACTTTCCGTCACCCGCCTGCGACCAGCGGCCGTCCTACGGCCCGCAGAGCCGCGGAAACCCGCTCCTCGGTAGAGGCGCGGTCTCTGGGAGGGGCGTTGCGCAAGGCAGTAGCCGCCTCCGCCGCGGTGTAGCCGAGCGCGACGAGCGCGGCGTGAGCATCGTCCTCGGACGGGCCGACCCCGATCGCGCCGTCGCCGCCGATCTTCGCGACCTTTCCCTTGAGATCGACGATGAGTCGCTCGGCGGTCTTCTTCCCCACGCCCGGTGCGCGCGCGAGGGCGGTGGCATCGCCGGCCGCGATCGCCGCCGCGATTTCCGCGGGGCGCGCAGTCGTCAGGAGCGACATCGCTGCCTTCGGCCCGACGCCGGAGACAGTGATGAGCATCTCGAAGAGCGACAGCTCGTCACGCGTCTCGAAGCCGTAGAGAGACTGGTCGTCCTCGCGAACGGTGTGATGCGTGTGCAGCAGCACCTCGTCGCGCTGCGGATGCCGGGGGACGAAGACCTTGTAGCCGACGCCGTTCGCTTCGACGACGACGTGATTCGCACCGCGCGCGATCACCGATCCGCGGACGGCTCCGATCATTTCGTTGGCGGCGTGGGCGGGTTGAGGCTCGGGCCTCTATCGTGCTCGCGGGTCCCTTCGCCCTGCGCCGCGCGAACGGTGCTACGTCTGTGCGGACGGGCGAGTCCCGCTGCGCCGACAGAGTCCACTCGCCTCCCCCGCCCACGCCCGCGCTCGATCATGTCGCCGCCGCCACCGCCGCAGCGAACTGTGCGCGCTGCAAGTGCGTCAGCGCGATCGCCACGGCGTCAGCCACGTTGTCCTGCGTGATCGGCGTATCGAGCGCGACGAGGCGCGGGAGCATGCGTTGGACGGCTTTCTTGTCGCCGCGTCCGTCTCCGGTGACCGAGATCTTCACGTCCTGGGGCGTGTACTCCGCGATCTCCAGCCCGGCTCTTGCGCCGCACAGCAGCGCGACGCCGCGCGCTTCGGATACGCGCATCGCGGTCCGCGCGTTCTTGTTGAAGAAGAGGCGCTCGACGGCGAGGGCGGTGGGGTGATGACGGCGGATGAGCGCGTCGAGCGCTTCGGAGATCGCGAGCAGTCGCTCCGCCGCGGATGTGCTCGCCCGCACGTCGACGAGGCCGCACTCCACGAGCGTCGCGCGGTCGGAGCCGGCGACGAGGAACGCGTATCCCATGCCGGTGGTCCCGGGATCGATCCCCAGGATGACCGGGTGACTACGCGTGCTGGAGCACCTCGTCGGGGACGTCGAAGTTCGCGTGCACCCTCTGGACATCGTCGAGGTCCTCTAAGGCCTCGACCAGGCCGATGACCTTGCGCGCCTGCTCGCCCTCGAGCCGGACGGTCTGCGACGGGCGCATCGAGAGCTCGGCGGAGGCAGCCTTGACGCCTTGCGTCTCGAGCGCCTTCTTCACGCGCTCGAAGGCCGCCGGTGTCGTGTAGATGGTGATGAGTCCTGGCTCGGCCTCGACGTCCTCGGCGCCGGCATCGATCGCGGCGAGCTCGATGGCATCGACGTCCTTGCCCTTTGCGTCGATCTCGATGACGCCCTTCTGCTCGAAGATCCACTGGACGGAGCCAGACTCGCCGAGCTTTGCGCCGTGACGCGTGAACGCGGAACGGATCTCCGACACGGTCCGGTTCCGGTTATCGGTGGCGACCTCGACCATCACCGAAACGCCGCCTGGCCCGTAGCCCTCGTAGACGATGCTCTCGAGCGCATTGGCGTCGCCGCCCGCGGTCGCGCGCTCGATCGCTCGCTGGATGTTCTCTCGCGGCATGTTGACGTTGCGCGCGCGATCGATCGCGAGCCGTAATCGGAAATTCCCGTCGGGGTTCACGCCGCCTTCCTTCGCGGCGAGCATGATCTCCTTGGTCATCTTGGTGAAAACGACGCCGCGTTTGACGTCGGCGGCGCCCTTTTGCCGCTTGATCTGACTCCACTTTGAGTGGCCCGACACCGCGCGTGATACTAACAACGGACCACGCGCTGGGGAGAGTCTTCATGGCATCACCGGAGCCCACGAAGATCAGAAACGTGGCCGTCGTCGGCCATGGTGGATCGGGAAAGACGAGCCTCGTCGAATCCCTCCTCCATGCGGTCGGAGCGACGAACCGACTCGGGAAGGTCGACGACGGCACGAGCATCCTGGATACGGATCCGGAAGAGCAGAAGCGTCACATCACGATCAACATGGCGATCGCGTCGTTCACCACCGACGGCGTCAAGATCAACCTCCTCGACACTCCCGGCTACGCGGACTTCGCGGGCGATCAACACGCCGCGCTGCGGGTCGCGGACGCGGCCATCGTGTTCGTCGACGCATCGGCCGGCGTGCAGGTCGGGACCCAGACGGTCTGGTCCCAGCTCGAAGAGGACGAGACCCCACGGATCGTCGTCATCGGGCGGCTGGATCGCGAAAACGCCGATTTCGATCAGGTCCTGGGGCAGCTTCGCGAGGCCTACGGCACCCGCGTCGTTCCCCTGCATGTGCCCGTCGGTGAGCACCAGGAGCTTTCCGCCACGATCGACCTGCTCCACGGCCAGATGCTCAAGGGCCCGAAGGACCCGGTCGCGGATCTGCCCAAAGAGGAGGCCGAACGGGTCGGCCAGTACCGCCAGCAGCTGGTGGAGGCCATCGTCGAGACGGACGAGGAGCTCCTGACCCGCTATCTGGACGGCAAGGAGATGGGCTACGACGAGCTTCGCGACGCCCTACATGCGGCCGTGCGCGAGGGCAAGGTGGTGCCGGTCGTCGCTTCCTCGGCCCACAAGCACGTCGGGTACGCCGCGCTCCTGAACACGGTCCGCGAGATGCTCCCCTCGCCCGCAGAGATCGGCACGGTGGTGGGCCGCTCCCCAAGTGGCGACGAGGTCGCGCGCAAGGTCGATCCGAGCGAGAAGCTGTCGGCCTTCGTTTTCAAGACGCTCGCGGATCCGTTCGTCGGGAAATTGAGCTACGTCCGCGTCTATTCCGGGACGCTCCACGGCAACACCCAGATCTACGACGCGACAAAGAAGGAGACCGAGCGCGTCGGCCAGATCTTCTATCTCCGCGGCAAGGAGCAGGAGCTCGCCGACCAGGTGGGCGCCGGCGATATCAGCGCTATCCCGAAGCTCACGGCGACCACCACGAACGCGACACTGTGCGACAAGGATGCCGTCATCCTTTACGACGCGATCCAGTTCCCACCGCCGTCGTTTGCCGTAGCGATCGAGCCATCGAGCAAAGCCGATCTCGACAAGCTCGCGACGGCGCTCCACAAGCTCACCGACGAGGACCCGACGCTCCATGTTCGCCGCGAGGATGCGACGCACGAAACGATCCTTTCCGCGATCGGCGAATCGGCGGTCGAGGTCGCCGTCCACCACCTCAAGAACAAGTTCGGCGTCCAGGTCGACATGCGGACTCCCCGCGTGCCTTATCGCGAGTCGATCCGCGCGAAGGCCCAGGCGCAAGGCCGCTACAAGCGCCAGACCGGCGGCCACGGTCAGTTCGGCGACGTCTTCCTAGAGATCGAGCCGCAGCCCGCGGGATCGGGCGTCGTTTACGCGACGCGGATCGTGGGCGGCTCGGTGCCTCGCAACTTCTGGCCGGCTGTCGAGAAGGGCGTCCGCGAGACCGCCGAGAGGGGCGTCATCGCCGGGTACCCGCTCTCTGACTTCAAGGCGACCCTGTACGACGGGAGCTTCCACGCGGTCGACTCGAGCGAGATGAGCTTCAAGATCGCGGGTTCGCTCGCGCTCCAGAACTGCGTGAAGGAAGCGCAGCCGTTCCTCCTCGAGCCGATCATGAACGTCGAGGTGCTGGTCCCGGAAGACCAGATGGGCGACGTGCTCGCGGATCTCAACTCGCGGCGCGGACGCGTGCTCGGGATGGAGAGCACCGGCGCGGGATTGCAGCGCATCCGCGCGCACGTGCCCATGGCCGAGACCTTCCGCTACGCGACGGACCTGCGCTCGATGACCGGCGGCCGCGGGACGTTCAGCGCCGAGCTGCTCGGCTACGAGGAGTGCCCGTCGCACATCGCGCAGAAGGTGATCGCGGCGCACGAGGGGCAAACGGAGGAGACGGCGGCGGCGCGCTAGCACGGCGCGACGTGTTCCGCAGGTCTGGTATCAGCGCGCCCACGCCCGCAGGATCCCGTACGACCAGCAGGCCGCGACAAGGGCGAAGCCGCCGATGATGCCCGCGGGCACGTGGTACCACGACGCGTAGAGTGCGATGAGCGCGCCAAAGAGCCGCAGCGCCTGCACCGTCGGCGTCATGTAGCGGCGCAGGTAGGCACCCATGCCGCTCCGCCGGTACCGCTCGAGGTCGACCTCCTGGATGATCGCGAACGACACCAACATCGGTGGCAGCAACCCGATGATCAGACCGGATACGAGCGCGTGCTGCCAGAGGAGATCGATCGCGATGATCGCGCTCGAGAAGTCGGCGAAAAGCTTGAGCGGGTGGATCTGGTGGTAGAGCACGCGCTCGCGCATCGTCATGGCGTGTTGGCGACGAGGCGGCCGGCGAAATACGAAAGCAGCCACTCCACCAGGAGTGTGCCGCGATTCCGCACGCCCAGGAGCTGCATCAGATAGTTCACTCGCCACACGGTCCAGGCCGGTAGGCCGGACAGCACGAGCCCGCCGAACCGGGCGAGCTCGGCGCCGGCTTGGGTCCGCCCGAGCGCGATGAGGTCGCCCTTGCGCTTGTAGACGAAGGGTTTCGGCGGCTCGCCGCGCACCAGCGCGGCCACGTTCCGCGCCGCCGCCGGCGCCTCCAGCACCGCGACCTGCGCGAGCTGCGGCAGCGGCCGTCCCTGGTACTCGAAATAGGCCGCATCCCCGAGCGCGAGGACATCATCGCGACCGCCGACGCGGAAGGTCGCGTCCACGATGAGCCGGCCGTCCTTCGCCTTCGGCAGGTCGAGCGACGCGACGAGGGGGTTCATCTTGACGCCGCCCGACCAGATGATCGTCCGCCCGCGCAGCTCGGCGCCGTCCTTGGTGCGCACGCAGCCTTCACCGATCTCGGAGACGAGCGTTCGCAGGAGCACGTTCACGCGCTGGCGCTCGAGCCGCCGGATCGCGATACGCGAGAGGCGCGGGTTCATCTGCGGAATCACCCGATCGGCGCCATCGAGCAGGTGGATCGTGACGTCTCGATTGAAGTCGATCGACGGATAGATCCGTCTGAGCGTGTGGTCCATCAGATCGCGAAGCGAGCTCGCGAGCTCGACCCCGACCGGACCCGCGCCGACGATGATGAAAGTGAGCGCTTCCCGGCGGCGGGTCGGGTCCGCGATCGTCGCGGCATCTTCGAACGTGTCGAGGATGCGCCGCTTGAGATCCTCGCCATCGGCGAGCCACTTCACGGAGACCGCGTGCTCGCGGACCCCGGGGATCCCGTAGTCGTTCGTGACCGATCCCACAGCGATGACGAGATGGTCATAGGAGAGCTCGGCGTCCACCGTATGCACCGCGCGCGACGCGAGATCGATCCGATCGACCTCGGCTTGTACGAAGCGGTAGCCGATGGGTGCGGTCGCATCGCGCAGCGGGTACGCGACGGCGTGAGGTGGCAGCTCGCCGGTGGCGACCTGGTAGAGCAGCGGCGTGAAGAGGTGATAGTTCTGCCGATCGACCACTGTGACATCGGCCTCGGCCTTGCGAAGAATCCTCTCCAGCCGCCGGATCAGGTGAAGGCCGGCGAAGCCGCCGCCGAGGATGATGACGCGCTTCGTCAATTCGGCCTGGCGCTCGCGGCCTCGGCGTGCTCGAGCTCTTCGAGGTACGCGCGCGTGAGGGGATCGGCGGCATCGATCGCGGTCGCCAGCCGAAGGCGGTCCCGCGCCGCCCGGAGGTCGCCCGCGCGAAGATGAGCAAAACCCGCGTCGGCCAGATAAGCGGCGTCGTGAGGCCGAAGGGTCGCGGCTTGATCGAGGAGGCGAACGGCGTCGCCGTCCGACCCCGATGCCAGGAGCGCGACCCCGAGCTCGTGGAGCGCATCGGGCTGCTCGGGAACGAGCTCGAGAACGCGGCGGAACGCGGTTGCCGCGGCCGGATGATCGTCACGCTTGCGGGCGACCAACCCGAGTCCGAAGTGCGCCTCCCACACCGCCGCATCGAACGCGACGACGCGCTCGAACGCGCTTCGCGCCTCGTCGAGGGCCCGGCCCTCCGCCGTGAGCGCTGCGCGTCCCGCGCGCTCGAGGTCGTCCTCCAGGTCCGGCCGCTCTATGCCAAGGCGCAGCCGGCGGGCGCGGGCAATCACGTCGGGTCCGGTCGCGGACGCGAGCAGCGTGTCGACTTCGCTTTTCGCGTGCTCCAGATGGCCGAACGACACGTCCAGCCGCACGAGCTCCAACCGCGCGGTATCGAGCCCGGCAGCGGCCGCGCGAGCCAAGTGCTCCCGCGACTTCGGCAGATCTCCCGCCGCCATTGCGATCAGCCCGAGAAGCTCCTGGGCGCGTCCGAACGAGGAGCTGTTTTGAGCCACGCGACGCAGATGCGAGGCGGCCTGCCCCGGCGCCCCCGCCGCGACGTACAGCTCCGCGAGCGACACGAGGTCCGCTTCGCGCAGCGGATGGAGCGCGTGCGAATGCTCGAGCGCGACGATCGCGGCGTTCGTTTCGCCGATCGCGACGCGCAGCTGCCCGAGGAGGTATTGAGCTCGCCAGGAGGATGGCCGGATCTCGGTCGCTTCCTCGAGCGCTCGCGCGGCACGGGCCTCGTCTCCGCGCTCGACTGACTCCGCCGTGAGGACGAGCAGTCGTTCCTCCGCTGCCGCACATGACGGGTCAGATCGCAACGCTGCGACGAAGTGATCGAACGCTCTGGCCCGAGCCGCTTGCTCCGCGCCGACCGCGCCGGAGCGGAGCAGAGTCGCGTTGACTTCCTCGTCGAGGCCGCGCAGGAGCTCGACGTACGCACCCTCGTTGTACGAGGGTGTCTCGGCGGCCGGCTCGGCTACGCCGAGCGACTGCGCCAGCCAGGCGGCGAGGTCGCGTTCTGTCTTGTGAAGCTCGCCCTCGCGGATGGTGAGCGTCGTCTCCGCCAAGACCTTCGCGGTGGCGACCTCGATCAGCGTCGCATCGAGGTCGCGTCGATCGCCGTCGTCGCGGTAGAGACCGGTCAGCGCGTGGCTCGTTCCGAGCGAACGCCCGTAGCTCGCGGCGAGCGCGGCGTCGGGGGTCGAGCCGAAGACGAGGTAGCCGGCGTCCGACTGCTCCTCCGGGATCGCGACGAGGAAGACCGGTCGCAGCTCAGCGGCTCCGTCGGCGAAACGGTCCACGAGTCGCCGCGCCAGCTGCCGCCCGATAGCCCCCGCGCCCGAGTCGCGTCCGCGCGCCCCGAACGGAACCACGGCCACCACGGGCCGCGCAGTGGTCACCGGAGAATGACGCGGAGGTAATTTCGCTTGCCTACCTGCACTAACAACTCGCCATCGCCGGGGCCCGCGCTTGGCGCGACCGTGCTGATAGGGACGTTTGCGGTGATTTGGGAGTTGTTTATTCGAACGCCGTGTTGGTCGATCAACCGCAGCGCACTCGACTTACTCGTCGCGAGCCCCGAGCTCACAAGAAGCTCAGCGACCGTGGAGCTCGGCATGAGATTGGTCAGATGCTTGGTCTCGATCGTATTGGGAGCCTCGCGATCCTTGTGGACGCGATCGAATTCGCGCTCCGCCTCCTCCGCCGCGGCGACCGAGTGGAGCTCCGCGGTGATCGCGCGCGCGAGCTTGCGCTTCGCCTCACGGGGGTGCAGCTCCTTCCGTGCGAGCGCCTCGATCGTCGCGCGCACTTCGCTCATCGGGAGCTCGGTCGCCCATTCGTAGTAGTGCGGCATCAGCGAGTCGTCGATCGACATGACCTTGCCGTAGATCTCGCTCGGCGGGTCGGTGAGCCAGATCGCGGTCGCTGGCTTCGACTTATGCATCTGGTCGCCGTCGAGGCCTTCGAGGAGCTCGACGATGAAGACCGATTGCGGTGGCTGGCCGACCATCTCCTGCAGCTCGCGGCCCGCGAGGATATTGAAGAGCTGATCGGTCCCGCCGAACTCGACATCGGCCGCGATCGCGACCGAGTCATAGGCCTGCAGGAGCGGATAGAGCAGATCCTTGATCGGGATCGGCGTCTTCTTCTCGATGCGCTTTCGAAACTCCTCGCGCGCCAGCATCTGCTGCGCCGTGAAGCGCGAAGCAAGCTCGATGACGTCCCGCAGGCCGAACTTTCCGTACCACTCGTCCTGAAGCACGACGCGAGTGTTCTCACGGGGCACGACGAGATGAAACTGATCGAGGTAGGTTTGTGCGTTCGCGAGCACCTCGTCGCGCGATTTAAGCGGCCGCGAGAGATCGCGGTCGGTCGGGTCACCGATCTGCGTCGTCCAGTCGCCCACGATGAGCACGATCTCGTGGCCCCAGCGCGAGAGTTTGCGCAGCTTGCGCAGGGAGATCGCATGACCGAGGTGCAGGTTCTTCGCCGTCGGGTCAAAGCCCTGCTTGATACGCAATTGACGCTCGCCCGAAGCGAGCTGGTTGCGCAGATCGCCGAGCACGCTGACGCCGCTGACCGCACGAGACAGGAATTCGTCGAGCTCTTTGGCTGGAACAGGCGCCGGCACGGTCACAGGATAGGCTCCGAGGCCGTTAGCATTGCGTGATCGCGCGATCGAGAACGACGCACGACCACGCGCTCCGGCGCGGGGCATATCGCTCGAAGCGCCGCCGGAGCGGCGGAGCGCTCAGCGGTCTTCGCCTCGTCCTGCCGTCGGGTCTGCTCGCTCTCCTGTTCGCGACCGGTGCGCTCCTGGTGGTCGGTGCGGGATCAGCCCTCGCCTATTTCACCGATGACCTCCCGTCGCCGCAGGACCTGGCGAAGGATCCGCTCGCACAGGGAACCAAGGTGTACGACCGCAGCGGCACGCAGCTGCTCTACCAGTTCTCTGACGAGAACCGCGAGATCGTGACCTACGACCACATCCCGCAGGTCGTCGTCGATGCGACGGTCGCCGCCGAGGACAAATCGTTCTGGACCAATCCCGGCGTGGACCTGCTCGGGATCGTTCGCGCCGCCATCTCGGACGTGACGCACCGCGACAGCGGCCAGGGTGGTGCCTCGACGATCACGCAGCAGCTCGTGAAGCAGCGCATCGTCGGCGGCGAGGTCAGCCTGCAGCGCAAGATCCGCGAGGCGATCCTCGCGATCGAGGTCACGCGCACGTACTCGAAGGAGCAGATCCTCGAGCTCTACTTCAACCAGATCTACTACGGGAACCAGGCCTACGGCATCAAAGCCGCGGCGTTGACCTATTTCGGAAAGACCGATCTTTCGAAGCTCACGCTCGCGGAGGCCGCGCTCCTCGCTGGGCTGCCGCAGGCGCCGTCCGTGCTCGATCCGACGCAGGCCGAGAACCTGGACAGCGCGACCGCGCGGCGCGCCTACGTGCTCGACCAGATGCTGGACACCGGCACGATCACCCAGGAGCAGGCCGAAGCCGCGAAGGGCGAAGCGATCAGGGTCGCCGGGCCGCCGGTCGCGACGATCAAAGCGCCGCACTTCGTCTTCCAGGTACGCAACCAGCTCACGGCGATCCTGGGCGGCGACGAGGCTGCGGTCACGCGCGGCGGCTACAAGGTGACGACGACGCTCGACATGACGAAGCAGCAGATCGCCGAGCGCCAGGTGCGGGACTGGGTCGAGGAGCTGCACACGAAGAATGTCTGGAACGCGGCGCTGGTGTCGATCGATCCGCGCAACGGTGAGGTCGTCGCGTATGTCGGCTCCGTCGACTACAACAACCGCGACGACCCGCGCGTGCAGGGTCAGTACGACGTCGCGGGCATCGGCCTGCGCCAGCCGGGCTCGTCATTCAAGATGTTCAACTACGTGACCGCGCTCAAGAAGGGCGCGACCGCGGCGACCGTGGTGATCGACGCGCGCACCGACTTCACCGGCAAGGCCGATCCGACGCGCATGAGCCCGAGCGCGTGCGGGTACTGCCCGGAGAACGCAGACCTCCAGTACCACGGCCCGGTCACGATGCGTCAAGCGATCCGCGAGTCACGCAACGTGCCCGCGGTGCGGTTCCTCGCGGAGTACTCGGGCATCGAGGACACGATCCAGACCGCTCACGACCTCGGGATCACCACGGAGATCGATCCGAGCAAGGTCGGTCTCTCGCTCACGCTTGGCGCGCAGGTTGTCCACCTCGTCGACATGACGAGCGCCTACGGCGTGCTCGCGAACATGGGCACGCGTATCGCTCCCACCTACATCCTCAAGGTCGAGGACTCGCGGGGTAAGGTCGTCTGGGAGCACAAGGATTACGAGCAGAAGCGCGTGCTCGACCCGGGGATCGCGTGGATCATGACCGACATCCTGAAGGACACCACGCAGCCGTCGAAGGACTTCATCTTCGGCTCGTGGACGAACATCGGTCGCGTCGCCGCGCTCAAGACCGGTACCACCGACAACTTGAAGGACGTGTACTCGGTGGGCTACGTGCCGACGATGGTCACCGGGGTCTGGATGGGCAATTCGAACAACGAGGAGATGAGCCACAACGACTTCTTCAGCGCGATGGGACCAGGACAGCTCTGGCGCGACTACATGAAGGAAGTCCTCGCGGACACGCCCGCCAGCGACTGGCCGCGGCCGGCCAACGTCGTCAGCGCGCCCATCGTCTCAGCGCCCGGCGCCTTCGGTGGCTTCGGTTCAGGCCTATCCCCGTCGAGCCTCACGCCGTTCTCGATGAGCGAGTGGTTCATCAAGGGCACCGAGCCGGCGAAGCAGGACGACTGGTACGTGCCGGGGTGCCCCGCCACGGATGGAACGACGAAGATCGCGATGAAGATCCAGGATCCTCGCGCGCCGGATACCTTCCAGCGCTACACGGATCAGTGGATCCGTGGGGCCATCGCCGGCCAGTTCGCCTACGGGCGGTACTCGTGGAACCTGGTCTCACCCGACCCCTGCCCCACGCCGGCGCCGCTGCCGACCCCGCGCTTCACGTTCCCGCCGGGGTTCACCTTCCCGCCTGGCGTCACCCCGACGCCGAACCCGGTCTCGACGCCGCGACCGACGCCGACGAAGAAGCCCTAGACCGCATGTCGGATGGCCCCGACGTCGGAGCCATCGTCGCCTGCGTCGATCCCACCGCCGGTCGCATTCTCGTCGTGAAGCAGACCACCGGTCCGTTCGCGGGCGCCTTTCTCCTACCCGGCGGGACAGTCGAGCGCGACGAGCGGCTAGACGACGCGGCGGCGCGAGAGCTCGCTGAAGAGACGGGCTATCGCGCCCGCGAGCTACGCCTCGTGGCGCTCTACGAGGTACGCAGCGTGCCGCCGGGTGGCTTTCACATCCTGCTGCACATGTATCGAGGCGAAGGCCTCTCAGGAAAAGCCGTGGCCGAGCCGGACAGCGAGGTTCGCTGGGTGCGGCCTCACGAGATCGAGATTCATCCGAGCATGGCGGTGCAGCTCGCAGACCTTGGACTCATCGAGCGCGACGCCGCTTCCCTCTCGCGCGACCTCGCGCGGATCGGCGTCGAAGTGCGACGGCTCGTCTAGAGCCTCACGATCGTCGCACCGTCGCCGCCTTCAGCCGGGCCCGCCGATTCCTGAGAGCGCACGAGCGGGTGTTCTGCGAGCGCGGCTCGGATCGCCGTCCGCAGCGCGCCGGTCCCCTTGCCGTGCACGATCCGCAGCCGCTCGACGCCGGCGACGGCGGCGTCGTTGAGATAGCGGTCGAGCACGGCGAGAGCCTCTTCCGCCCGCGCCCCGCGGATGTCGAGCTGGAGTGGGACGCTCGGCGCCGATCCGCGGACGACCGGTCGCTCCGAGTGGATCGCCTCGTCGCGCTCGGGGGCGGGCCGAAGCTGGGCCGCCGGGACGCGGAGGCGCAGGGCCCCGGCAGCGACGTCCGCGATGCCACGATCGTCGATCGCAAGCAGGGTTCCGGGCTCGGCGACGCCCTCGACATGCACTGGCGCGCCGATGGCGATCGGGAGGGTCCTTCGCTCCTCGTGCCGCGCGGGAGTCGACGCCGCCCGGGCCGCCTCGGCTTCGGCCAGCGCGGCCCGCGCTTCGTCGACCAGATTCCGCTTCGCCGCGCGATCGCGCGCCTCCTCGGCCTGGCGTAAAGCGCGGCGGGCTTGGAGGATGAGCTCGTCTGCCTCGGCCCGTGCGCGACGCAGGGCGCGCTCGGCATCATCGCGCGCGCGAGCCGCGTCTCGCTCGGCGTCCGTCGTCGCGGCCTGGGCGTCGGCCGCCGCGACGCGCGCCTCCTCGAGCTTTGCGGCGAGCTCCGTCCGTTGTCGCTCTGCCTCCCGGAGCGTTCGCTCGAGCGACCGATGCAGCTCCGAGAGATGCGCGTCCGCCCGTCCGAGGACCGCACGGTCCAAGCCGAGACGCTCGGCGATGGCGAAGGCGTTCGACGCGCCGGGCAGACCGAGGTGCAGCCGGAACGTCGGCCGCAGTGTCTCCGCGTCGAACTCCATGCTCGCGTTGCGCACTCCCGGCGTGCTCAACGCGAACGCTTTGAGCTCCGGGTAGTGCGTCGTCGCCGCCACCAGGACGCCGCGCTCGCGCAGCGTTTCGAGCACCGCCATGGCGAGGGCCGCTCCTTCGTCGGGATCGGTGCCGGCGCCGATCTCGTCGAGGAGGGCGAGATCTCCGCGATTCGCGTCCGCGAGCGTCGCGACGACGTTGCGCAGATGGGACGAGAAGGTGGAGAGAGATTGGGCGATCGATTGCTCGTCGCCGATGTCGGCGAAGACTTGCGGGACGATCGCCACTCGACTTCCTGGAGCGGCGGGGATCTGCAGGCCGCATGCGGCCATCACCGTGAGCAAACCGATGGTCTTGAGGGTGACCGTCTTACCGCCGGTGTTCGGGCCGGTGATGACAAGGATGGTGACGTCGCCGCCGAGCCGAACGTCGATTCCGACGACACTTCCCTGCTCCACCAGGAGCGGATGGCGCGCGTCGATGAGATCGAGGATCCCGTCGGCGTTCAGCGCTGGGCGCGAAGCCTCGAGCGCGTCGGCGTAAAAAGCCTTCGCGAGCGCGAGGTCCAGAGCGCCAAGCGCGGTCGTGACCGCTTCGAGGTCGTCCGCCGCGCGCTCGACTCGGCGCGAGAGCTCATCGAGGATGCGCACCACCTCCGAACGTTCCGCGAGCTCAGCCTCGCGGAGCACGTTGTTCGCCTCGAGGATCTCTAGCGGCTCGATGAACACGGTCTGGCCGCTCGCTGACTGATCGTGGACGATGCCCTTCACCGCGCCGCGGTATTCGGCCTTGACCGGGACCACGTAGCGGCCGCCGCGCTGGGTCACGATCGGGTCCTGGAGCAGACGCGCGAGGTCCGGCGACCGAACGAGGTTGTCGAGGCGCTGCTGTAACCGCGCCTGCGCCGCCCGCAGGTCCGCGCGCAGGGATCCGAGCCGCGCGCTCGCGCGGTCGAGGACCTCGCCGGTCGTGCCGATCGCCTGCTCGATGGCGGCCGCGACGTCGCTCGGAGGGCGGGCGAAGCGCGCGCGGGCGGCCAGCGCGGGGTAGGCGCGCACGTCCGCGAACAGATGCTCTCCCGCGCGGATGGTGTCGCCCACCTCCTGGAGCTGCTCGGGGTCGAGGGCTCCGCCGAGACGCGCGCGGCGGAGCGAATCGCGGATGTCGCGCGCGCCGCGCAGCCCGGTGGACGGATTCGCCCGGAGGAGGTCGCGCGCGGCCGCCGTCTCATCGTGCAGGCGCTCCGCCTCGCGGAGGTCCGCCGTCGGCGCGAGCGCTTCGGCGAGCTCGCGGCCAGGCGCGAACGCGGTGCGTTCGGCGAGGAGCGCGCGGACCGCCGGAAGCTCGAGGCGCGCGAGAGCGCCGGCGTTCAACGCGAGACCCCGGGCGATCCGATCACGTGCCACCGCCAGGGCTTGTTGGTGGTCTCGTGCTGACGCAGACCGATGCGCGCGCTCCGCGCGACGCGTGAGGGACGGATCGGTGGAGCCTCGCGAATCGTGAGGGGCGAGGTGACGAGGTCCATCGCGGTGTTGGCGGTCGTGAGTCCGAACGCGCGAGCGAGCTTGCCGGGTCCCGCGAGGCCGCGCGGATCGGCGCCAACGCCGGCGATCGGCTCGGCCCCCCGCAGTAGCACGGCGCCGGCGACGCCGTCGCGCTCGGTCACGACGTTGAGGCAGTGGTACATCCCGTACACGAAGTACACGTAGCTCCTTCCGGGTGGCCCGAACATCGGCGCGGTCCTCGGCGTCGGACCTCGATACGCGTGCGAGGCCGGATCGCGCAGGCCGAGATAGGCTTCGACCTCGACGATCCGCGCCGCGCGCACGCCCGCGGGGCCATCGTAGACGAGGGTCTTTCCAAGGAGATCACGCGCGACCAGCGCGGTTCCCCGGGCGTAAAAGGACCGCGGGAGCCGTCGCCCGAATCGCGCCGGTTCAGGTCTTGCGCGGGTCGAGCGCGTCGCGGAGCCCATCACCGACATAGTTGATCGACAGTACGGTGATGAAGATCAGGAAGCCCGGGAAGATCACCCAGTGCGGGGCGATCTCGATGAAGTTCTCCGCGTCGAAGAGGATGCGTCCCCACGTCGGTACGTCGGGCGGGAATCCGAGGCCGAGGAACGAGAGGGTCGACTCGGTGAGGATCGCGCCGCCGACACCGATCGTCGCGGCGACGAGGACCGGCGAAAGCACGTTCGGCAGGATGTGGCGGGTGATGATCCGCCCGTCGGAGTCCCCGACGGCCCGCGCGGCTTCGACGAACTCCTTCTGCTTGAGCGAGAGGAACTGCGCGCGCACCAGTCGCGCGACCGGCATCCACTGCAGCACGCCGATGACGGTGACGATCATGATGAAGATCCCGAGCTCGGGACCGAACGCCGCCCGCAGCGAGTCGCGGAACAGATAGATGATCACCAGCAGAAGCGGCAGGATCGGTAGCGAGAGGAAGAGGTCGGTGAGGCGCATGAGCGGGTTGTCGAGACTGTTGAAGTAACCCGCGAGGGAGCCGATCGCGGTCCCGAGGGTGATCGCGATGATGACGGCCGTAATCCCGACGGCGATCGAAACGCGACCGCCCCAGAGCGCCCGGGCGAAGATGTCGCGGCCGAGATCGTCGGTCCCGAAGGGATGGTCGGCCGAAGGTCCGTTGATTGCGACCGTGAAGTCGATCGTGTCGATCTTCTGCGGCCAGATAAATGGGCCGAGGAGCGTCGCAAGGACGAGCAGGACGAGTACGCCGAGCCCCGCCATCGCGAGCCGGTGGCGCCGGAACTGGTACCAGGCTTGATTCCAAAGCGATCGCGGCGGTCGCGTGTAGAGCGCCGTCGCCGGTGTCGCGGTGAGCCGGACCTGCGTGGTCGCCACTACTCCGTCACTCCGCAGGAGTGCGCAGCAGGACGGTCAGGCGCTGCGAAGCAGGGCATGACCACCTATGTGTAGCGGATCCTCGGGTCGAGGACGGCGTACAGGACATCCGCCATCAGATTGAAGAGCACCACGAGGACCGCGAAGATGAAGACGACCGTCGAGACGACGGGTATGTCGCCGTTACCGATCGAGGTCACGAGCAGCTCGCCGATCCCAGGAACGCGGAACACCTGCTCGGTCACGATCGCACCACCGAAGACCGCCGGCACTCCGAGCGCGACGAGGGTCACGACCGGGATGAGGCTGTTGCGCAGCACATGGCGAAGCACGACGAAGCGCTCCATGAGGCCCTTGCCCCGCGCGGTTCGGACGTAATCGAGCGGCAGATGCTCGAGCATCTCCGCCCGAACGTAACGAGCGATGACCGCCGTATCGAAGAGTCCGAGCACGGCGATCGGCATGATCGACTGCTTGAGCTGCCGGACGAGCGTATCGAGGTCGTGGACCTGCAGATTCGAGTTGTAGATGAACGGGAACCAGCGGAGCTTGATGCCGAAGATGATGATGAGCAGGAGGCCGGTGAAGAATGTCGGAAGGGAAAAGAACACGTACGCGCCGGCCGTCGAGAAGTGGTCGAAGAGGGAGTATCGACGCACGGCCGAGATGAGACCGACCGGGATGCCGAGGGCGACGCCGACGATGTAGGCGACGCCGACGACGGCGAGGGTGTTGGGCAGCCGCTGCGAGATGAGCTCGATCACCGGCGCGTGACTCATGAACGAGGTCCCGAAGTCGCCGGTGAACATTCCCTTCATCCAGAGGACGTAGCGGATGTACCAGGGCTGGTCGAGTCCGAGGGCGTGGCGGATGTGCTCGCGGGCCTCGGGCGGGACCCGGGGATCGGCTCCGAACTGCGAGAGTGGGTCGATCGGTGCGAGCGCGAGGATCGCGTAGATGACGAAGCTGATGACGATGAGCGTCGGTATTGCGATCAGAAGCCGGCGGATGACGTAGCGGCCCACCGCTTACCCCTCACCGTGGTGCGGTGGTGTGGTGGCCGAGACCACCACGCCACCGTACACCACTCGCTGCTACTTGGACCAGTCGGCGATGTTGTACATCTCCGAGTCCCACGGCGACGGATCGACGCCCTTGAGGCTCTTGGCGATGCCCGAGGTCGCGAAGGTGCGGTTGATGAGCGGGATCACCGCGACGTCCTTGATCAACAGATCGTTGGCCTGGATCGCGAGCTGGTTCCGCTTGCTCGCGTCGGTCTCCTTGCGGAGCTGGTCGACGATGGAGTCGAAGTCCTTGTTCGAATAGCGGCCGTAGTTGCCGAAGTTCCAGTTATTCGCCTTCGAGGCGATCTGGCCTGTAGACCAGCCGCTCGCGTAGTACGACGTCGGGTCAGGATCGCCCGAGTTCGTATACATCTCGATGTCCGCCCAGAAATGGTTCGCGCCGTCAGGCGAGGTGTTAGTGAAGAAGGTGCTCGAGGGGACCGACTTGAGCTCGACGCTGAAGCCGACCGACTCCCAGTCCTTCTTGAGGATCGCCTGCGTGCTCTGGCGCACGGAGTTCACGGTGGTCTGGTAGAGGATCTTGAGCTTGACGCCGCCCTTGGCGCGCACGCCGTCGGAGCCCTTGACCCAACCGTCGTCGTCGAGCTCCTTGTTGGCGGCCGCGACGTCGAACTTGCAGACGTCAAGGCTGGTGGTGTTCTGCGAGTTCATCGGCTCGGGCGCGGTAAGGATGTTGCACGTCGCCTTGCCCGAGAGCCCGTCGCCATAGAGCTGCGTCGCGACTGCCTGGCGGTTCGTCGCCATCGCGAGCGCGCGGCGGACATGGATATCGGTGAAGAACGGGTGCTTGGTGCTGGGCTCGCCGCGGTTGTCGCCGAGCGACGCGTCCGGGTTCGAGAAGTTGACCACCAGACGCTCGATGCTCGACCCGTAGACAGTGACGAGGTTGCCGACACTCGAGCCCTGTGCCATCGGCTTGAGGACCGCGGCCTCGACCTGGAGGTTCCAGCCGTAGTCGACGTCGCCTGTCTGGAAGACAGCGCGCGCTGCCGAAGCGGCGTCGCCGCCGCCCTTGAAGTTGACGTGCTTGAAGAACGGCTTGTTCGGATCGCGGAAGTTCTCGTTGAGGTCGTACTGCACGTTGTCGCCAGGCTTGAAGGCGTTGACCTTGTACGGACCGGTGCCGACCGGCTTCTGGTCCGCTGGGCAATCCTTCGCCTTGGTGCCGAGGCAGTTGGCGTACTGAGCCTTCTGCAGGATGAGCGTGCTACCGCCGACGCCCCACTGGAAGTAGAACGGCTGCGGATCCTTGTAGGTCACGACCACGGTGTTCGGGTCCTTCGCCGTGACCGACTTGACGCCCTCGCAGACGTCGAAGGTCGAAGCGGCGGTCGTCTCGTCGCACTGGTAGGTGTACGTCCCGACGACGTCATCGGCGCTGAACGGCGATCCGTCCGACCACTTCACGCCGGTGCGCAGCTTCCATGTGACGCTCGTGAAGTCCTTTGCGACACCACCGTTGTCGACGGTCGGGACTTCGGAGGCGAGAGCGTTTGCGATCGCCTTGCCGTTCTTGTCCCACGACGCGAGCGGCTCGAGGACCAGGCGCGCGGCGTCTGCGTCCTTAGTGCCGGTCGCTTGGTGCGCGTTCAGGATCGTTGGAGCCTGCCAATAAAGGATGTTCAGTGTCTCGCCCGCTCCCCGTTTCGCTGCGGCCGAAGCGCTCGGCCCGGTGCTGGGCGAGGCCGGGTTCGGGGTGCATGCGGTGAACGCGATCGCTGCGGTGACTGCGATGGCGAGGCCACTTCGCCAGTAGCCGGGTTTCTCCACTAGATCACAACCTCCCTAGCGCATGGTGGCGGAGTCTATCTGGGTACCCACTGGCCCGCCCGCCGGTTCAGTGCTGGTCAGACGACCCCTAACGGATAGTGGCACTGACCGCGTGCTGGAGCCGGCCCGCGATCCGGCGGACGACCCGGTCGACATCCGCGTCCGCGAGCGTCGTCGTGGGCGACCGAAGGACCAAACGCACGGCGAAGGACTTCCGACTCTCGCCGATCTGTGCGCCGCGATAGACGTCGAGAAGTCCGAGCGATTCGAGCTCGCGCCCGGCCGCCGACCGGATGGCCGCCTCGACGTCGGCGTACCGCGTCGTCTCGCTGACGACGACCGCCAGATCCCGCCGCGCGGCCGGATACCGCGGTGGCGGAGCGATCTTCACCGTCTGTGCCGCCCGATGCCACGAGACCAGGTCGATCTCGGCGATGAAGGTTTCGTCAGGCAGCTCCCACATCCCGGCGACCCGTGGATCGAGCTGACCCCAGATCAGATGCGTGATGCCGCCATCGGTGAGCGCGAGGGACCGTCCGGGGTGCATGCCTGGCGCGGGTGCTTCTTCGCCGCGGGTCGCGACGCGTAGAAGATCGGCGAGGCCCTGGACGATGCCGTGAATGTCGCGGACGTCCCACTTCCGGTTGCCGACGAGCCACGTCTCGCCCTCCTTTACGGGCGACGCATCGCCGGCGAGAAGGATCGCGATGGTCGTGCGCTCGTCGGGCAGATCACCACGACGCGGGATGTAGACCGGGGCGATCTCGAAGATCGCGAGGCTCGTGCGCTGGCGCAAATTGCGGCGGGCGGTGTCGAGAAGGCTCGCGCGCAGCGTCGACCGGGCCGCCGACTGGGCGACGGTCGTCGGGTTGATGACTCGCAGCGGCTCCGGCGCAATGCAGTCCCCGTCATCGGCTTTCAGCATGCCGAGCCATGCGGGATCGATCAGCGAGTACGCGACGATCTCCTGAAGACCGAATCCGACGAGGGCATCGCGCGCGCGCTCGCGGAAGTCCTCGAAGGGATGGCGTTCCGCGAGCGGCAGGGGTCCATCGGGCACGCGCGTCGGCAGACGGTCGTATCCGGCGATCCGGCCGACCTCTTCCACGATGTCCTCGGCGATCGCGATATCGGTACGCACCGCCGGCGGGGTAGCGATCAGCGTGTCGCCATCCGCCGCTACTGTGAACTGCAGGCGCCGAAGGATGTCGAGCGTCTCTTCCGGCGCGACCTCGATCCCGAGCACCCGCGGCATGTCGGAAAAATGCATGCGGACGTTCACTCTCGGGCGCGGTTGCGGATAACGATCGACCACGCCTTCAAGCTGCGCGCCGGCGTGTTCGCGAAGGAGGCGACACGCGCGCGCAAGGGCGAGCGGCACGGCCTCCGGCGACAGCTCCCACGCAAAGCGCCGCGCGGCTGCGCTCCCACTCGAGCCGTGCAAGTTGAGATCGGCGGTGGTGCGCCCGATCCGTCGCGGCTCGAACGACGCGCACTCGAGGGCGACGGTCGTCGTGTCCGCCCGGATCTCGGAATCCTCGCCTCCGAGGATCCCCGCGATGCCGAGGGCACGCTGGCCGTCGGCGATCACCAGCGTCCGTTCGGGGAGCACACGGTCGATGCCGTCGAGCGTGCGGATCGTCTCGCCGCGGCGCGCAGCGCGAGCGACGAGCACGCCGTCGCGCAGCTGGCGGTGGTCGTACGCGTGCAGGGGTTGGCCGAGCTCGAGCATCACGTAGTTGGTGATGTCGACGACGTTGTCGATCGGACGCATGCCCGCGGCGATGAGCCGCTCCTGCATCCAGGTCGGAGACGGGCCGATGCGCACGCCGGTCAGGAGCGCCGCCGCGAACCGCGGGCAGGCGACCTCGTCGTCGATGCGGACATCGAGCCCTTTCGGCGCACGCTCCGGCAGCCGATCGAGCGCAGGCTCCATCAGACGCGTGCCGAGGAGTGCGCTCACCTCGCGCCCGATGCCGACGACGCCAAGGCAGTCCGGCCGGTTCGGCTGGACCTCGAGCGCGAGGATCGTCTGGCCCAGCACCTCGCGGAGCACGGCACCGACCGGAAGGTCCCGATCGAGGATGCGGATGCCTTCGTGATCCTCGCCGAGGCCGAGCTCCTTGCTCGAGAGCACCATGCCCTCACTCTGGATCCCACGCATCGGCTTCCCGCGGAGGATCGTGCGCTCTCCGGTGTGACCGTCGATGATCTCGGCGCCCTCGTCGGCGTACGGCACGATCGCGCCTTCGACGAGGTTGGTCGCACCCGTGACGACGGTCTTCGTTCGACCCTCGCCGTAATCCACCGTGGCGAGAAGGAGCTTGTCGGCATTGGGATGCTTGGCGAGCTTCGCGATGCGACCGACGCGCACCTTCTCGCCCCACCAGGGCCGTTCGACGCCCTTCACTTCGGTGCTGGACATGTGCAGCTTGAGCGCGAGCTCGTCGATCGAAATCGGAATCTCGACGTATTCCCTCAGCCACGACACCGGCACTTTGATCAGCACGAAAGACACCTCAGGCAGGGAGTTGCGCTGAAGACTCGGGGCAGCGAGCGGGGCGACGGCAGCGCCGAGGGACCCCGCGCGGTGGGGAACCGGCCGCCAGGCCGGGGGGCCCGCCGCCGCGTAAAGAGGGTTTCGGCGCTGCCGGCGCTCCGAAGATCACGCAAACGGCGGCGCATCAGAACTGCTCCAGATATCGGACGTCGTTCTGATAGAAGAGCCGGATGTCCGGGGCGCCCGTCTTGAGCATGGCGATGCGCTCGATCCCGCCGCCGAAAGCGAATCCCTGGTAGCGCGTGGGGTCGTAGCCGACTCGGCGAAGCACGTCCGGGTGCACCATGCCGCACCCCGCCGCCTCGATCCAGCCATCGCCGCCGCACACGTGGCAATTGGGGTCCTTGCCTTCGCAGGCGAAGCAGTCGAACGCGATCTCGGCGGAGGGCTCGGTGAAAGGGAAGTAATCGACGCGGAACCGGATCTTCCGGTCGCTTCCGAACACCTGCCGCGCGAAGGCGTACAGCGTGCCCTTGAGGTCTGCCATCGTGAGCTTCTCGTCGATCGCAAGGCCCTCGTACTGGAAGAAGATGCTTTCGCGGATCGCATCGGTGGCCTCATATCGGTAACAGCGTCCCGGAATGACGACGCGGATCGGCGGCCGGCGCTCCTCCATGATCCGCACCTGCATCGGCGATGTGTGTGTTCTTCCCAGGATCGGCCGCGACGGATCGTCCCCGAGCGGATTGGAAATCCAGAGCGTCTGCCATTTCTCGCGCGCGGGATGGCCGGGCGGGATGTTGAGGGCTTCGAAGTTGTAGTAATCCCATTCGATCTCGGGTCCCTCGACGGTCTCGAACCCGAGCGTCGCGAAGATGCGCGATACCTCACGCATCGTCTGTGAGATGGGATGAAGCCGGCCCAGACGAACCCGTCTTGGCGGGAGCGACAGGTCCTCGCGCTCCTGGCCGAGCTCGCGCGCGAGCGCTGCGTCGCGAAGCGCCGCTTCGCGCGCCTCGAGCGCTTTCTCGATCCGTATTTTGGCGTCGTTGACGGCGGCGCCGTACGCGGGGCGCTCCGGCGGTGGAAGCGACGCGAGCTTCTTCGTCGCCTCGCTCAGCGCTCCTTCTTTCCGGCCCAGATAGCGGACGCGGGAAGCTTCGAGCGCGGCCTCGTCCGCTGCCGCGGCGATTTCCGTCACCGCCCGGTCCGCGAGCGCTTTCAAATCCTGGCCAGCCACGTCGCCTCCTCCAGACAACACGAAGCCCGCCGTTCGTTCGGGACGAAGGCGGGCCTCCGCGGTACCACCCGTGTTCCCTCACCGGCACGAGCCGGAGGAGGACGCTCGGTCGAGGCTCTATCGGGCCTCAGGCGGACCGGCTTTTCTGCCGGCCGGCTCAGGAGCGAATTCTCGCGTCGTCGGCGCGACCGGTTTGCACCCGCGTTGCCGGTCTCTCTCTGGCGCCGCGTGTCGCGGTACTGCTCTCCTTCGTCGCCTTATGACTTGTTCGGTTTGCCAGACTTCTCTTTCAGCAGATCGATGTAGTGGCGAAACACCTTCGGGTCTCGCACCGCCATGTCAGCGAGCACTTTGCGGTCCAGATCTATGCCCGCCAGCCGTAGGGCGTTCATGAGCCGGCTATACGACACGCCAGCGTCGCGCGCCGCGGCGTTGATCCGAGCGATCCAGAGCGCGCGGAATTGACCCTTGCGTGCGCGCCGATCGCGATACGCATAACGGAGCGCGTGCATCGCAGCTTCGCGGGCCGGCCGCACGAGCTTGTGCTTGGACGCGCGGCGACCCTCCGCTTGCGTGAGGAGCTTCTTGTGCTTCTTGTGCGCGGCGACCCCGCGCTTCACCCGTGACATCCGTTGCCCTCCCCTAGATCCGCGGCAGCAGCTTGCGGACGAGTTTGAGGTCGCCCTTGGCCACGAGTGCTTTGCCGGCGTGCCGGCGCTTGCGCGACGGGCTCTTGTGCTGGTTCAGGTGACCCTTGTACGCCTTCGCCCGCACGAGACGACCGCGTCCGGTGACCTCGAAACGCTTCTTGGCGCCGCTGTGGCTCCTGATCTTGGGCACGGTGAGCGGACCTCCGATGCGCAGGCGTGAACAGAAATTCTAGCTAAGCCGGACGCTGGGCGCGGGGCGTCGGCGCGGTGCGAGGCGCAGGCGGACGAGCGCTCGCCGGTGCCGAAGCTGGATGCGTCCCGTCCGTCGGCCGCGCAGCTGCCGGCACCGCCGGCACGGGGGCGCCGGGCGTGACAGGGCGTGGCGCGATTGGTGGCGGCGTGGCTGGACGCGCCGGACCCGCAGGCGCGGGCGCCGCGCCTCCGGCGTCGCGGCGCACGGGATTCATGATCATGTGCATCTGACGTCCTTCAAGAAGCGGCTGGCGCTCGATGATGCCGTGCTCCTTCAGCTTGTCTCCGATCTGAAGGAGCAGGACGCGACCGCGGTCCGGGTGCGCCAGCTCGCGGCCGCGGAACCGGACGGTGACCTTGAGCTTGTCGCCGTCGTCGAGGAATTTGGCCGCGGCGCGGATCTTCGTGTCGATGTCGTGATCGTCGATCTTCGGGGTGACGCGGATCTCCTTCCAGGTCACCGCCTTCTGCTTCTTCTTGGCGTCCTTGGCTTTCTGCTGGAGGTCGTAGCGGTATTTCCCGAAATCAAGCAGGCGCGCGACCGGCGGCTGGACGTTCGGCGCGATCTCGACGAGGTCGTAGCCGTCCTCCTGGGCCTTCGCCAGCGCGCGAACGGTCGGCACGACGCCGAGCTGCTCGCCGTTCGGCCCGATGAGGCGGACGGAGGGGACGCGGATCTGGTCGTTGACCCGGAGTTCAGGCGCGGCTATAGGGCGCCTCGATTCAATATGGGCGTGAGTGCTCCGCTACCAGCGCGCCCGCTCCCCGTGAAAGGACATCAACTGAGGTCAGTGTATATCACCGCTCGAGGTAGCTGAGCAGTCGCGTCTGCACCGAAGGCCAATCGTCGCGCGTGATCCCGAAGACGACACTCGTTCGGAGTCGGCCATCGGGCAGGACCCGCTCGTTGCGGAGCTCCGCTTCCTTTTGCGCACCGAGACGAGCGATGGCGTTCTGCGAGGGCTCGTTGCGCTTGTCGGTCTGGAGCCACACGCGATTCGCGCCGAGCGTTTCGAACGCGTGACGAAGCAGAAGCAGTTTGCTCTCGGTGTTCACCGGGGTACGCCGGGCGCCTTTCCCGTAGAAGGTGTAACCGATCTCGAGCGTGCGGTTGGGAGGATCGATGTGTGCATAGCGCGTCGTCCCCACAAGGACGCCGTCGCGCTTACGGATCACCGCGAACGGGAGCTGCTGGCCGACGATCGCCTGATCCAGCGCCCACCGGATGTACCGTGCGTATCCGTCGACGCCACGCGGGCGCGGCTGAACGAAGAGCCAGATGTCATCCTCGTCGCCGGCCTCAAAGAGAGCGGGTGCGTGCTCCATTCGCAGCGGCACGAGGCGGACGTGCGCGCCCTCCAAGGTCGCCGGACGCGGGTCGAAATCGGGTCGTTTGCGGCCCGCGACAAGACCCATTTTCACGTCGTCGACGAACCCGTCGTCGGTGCCGACGCCATCGCGCTCGATCCCCTCGACCTCGAAGCCGAGCGCCTTGTACATCCAGATCGCGCGATCGTTGAAGCCGACGACCGACAGGCCGATGCGGTGGAGTTGTAGCTCATCGAACAGGTATCGCACGAGGACGCCAAGCGCCTCGCGGCCGAGATGCTTGCCCCAGAGGCCGGGCTCGCCGATGCCGATGCCGATCTCCGCGCTCCGTCCCTTGGGGTGATAGTTCCGATAGTTCGCGAAGCCGACGGCACGTCCGGCGTACTCGATGATCCAGCAGGCCGAGTCCCCCGGCCGCGACATGCGTTCGATCCACCTGCGCGCGTCGTCCTCCTCGAACCGGCCCGGCTCACGCGCCCACTGGTAGCGACGGAACTCGGGATCGCTCCCCCACCGCATCAGGTGCGGCAGGTCGTCGAACGTCATGGGCCGGAGCGCGAGGCGCTCGCCGCGTAGGAGCGGCGGCGCGACCGCGGTGCTCATGCGTCGAGCGAGTCGGTGCCGTTCGAGACGTGTGGCGCGAAGTCCGCCGGCAAGGCTTTCGTGTCGCGCTCGACGCTGAGCCGCGCGATGAGATCGTCCAGCGTGACGCCGCGCTCCTCATCTCCTTGACCCGCGCCGCGACGGCGGACCGACACCGTGCCGGCGACAGCCTCTTTGTCGCCGACCACGAGGGTGTAGTTGGCGCGACGGCGCTGGGCGTTGGCGATGCGCGTACGCAGATCGCCGTCAGCATCGAGATGTACCCGGAAGCGGGCCTCGCGCAAGCGCGCCGCGATGCCCTCGGCGTAGACGCGCGCGGTGTCGCGCACCGGCAGCACCGCGGCCTGCTCCCACCCGAGCCACAGCGGGAAGTTTCCGGCGTAGTGCTCGATCAATCCGCCGACGAACCGCTCGAGGCTGCCAAAGAGGACGCGGTGGATCATCACCGCGCGTTCGTGCTCTCCCTTGTCGTTCACGAATGTGACATCGAATCGCTCGGGCAGGTTAAGGTCGATCTGGATCGTCGGCCCTTGCCACTCGCGGCCGATCGCGTCGCGCATCTTGATGTCGATCTTCGGCGCGTAGAAGACACCGCCGCCCTCATCCATCTTGTATGGGACCTCGCGGACGCCGAGCGCCTGACGGAGCGCGGTCTCTGCCTTGTCCCACATCTCGTCGGTGCCGAGGCGGCGCTCCGGCCGTGTCGCGAGATAGATCTGCGGATCGCTGTAGCCGAAGATGCGCATGAACTCCATGGCGAGATCGAAGACCTTGCCGATCTCCTCCTGCGCCTGATCCCACGAACAGAAGATGTGCGAGTCGTCCTGGGTGAAGCCGCGGACGCGCAGCATCCCGTGGAGCGTGCCGCCGCGCTCGTACCGGTAGACCGTGCCGAGCTCGCCGATGCGCAGCGGCAGCTCGCGGTACGAGCGGATGCGCGACTGGAACACCTTGATGTGCCCGGGGCAGTTCATCGGTTTGATCCAGAACCGCTGGGGGGACTTCGTCCCCCCAGCCCCCTGCGAAGAGTCGTCCAGGAGGAGCGGGCCATACATGTTCTCGCCGTACTTCTCGAGATGGCCCGAGCGCTTGTAGGTCTTCTCGTGTGCGATGTGCGGCGTGTAGACAAGCGTGTAGCCGCGCTCATGGTGGACAGTACGCCACCAGTTCTCGAGCTCCTCACGAACGATCGCGCCGTTCGGAAGCCAGAGAACAAGCCCCGAGCCGATCTCCTCGTCGATGCGGAAGAGCTGCAGCGGTCCGCCCAGCTTGCGATGGTCGCGCCGCTCGATCTCCTTGAGCTTCTCGAGGTAGGCGTCGAGCTCCTTTTGCGACGGCCACACGGTCCCATAGATCCGCTGGAGCTGCGGCTTTGTCTCGTCGCCCCGCCAGTACGCGCCCGCGACCGAGAGCAGCTTGAAGGGGCCGATCTTTCCGGTCCGCTCGACATGCGGTCCCCGGCAGAGATCGACGAAGCCGTCGTGCTGGTAGACGCTCACGCGGCCGCCTATGACCTCGTCATCGCTCTCGTCGTCCTTCCCCTCGTGGGCGAGCTTTTGGATCTGGTCGACCTTGTAGTCCTGCTTGCGCTCGCCGAAAAATGCGAGCGCCTCAGGGACGGAGAGGTCCTTGTGCTCGAACGGGAGATCCTTGCCGACGATCTTTCGCATGCGCTCTTCGATCTTCGGCAGGTCCTCTTCCGTGAGCGGCCGCGGGAGGTCGAAGTCGTAGTAGAAGCCGTCCGCAACCGGCGGCCCGAAACCGAATTTGGCCTCCGGGAAGAGCTCGAGCACGGCGCCAGCCATCACATGCGCGGTCGAATGCCGCAGCGCGTAGAGCTTTTCGCCGCCGTGGTCAGCCCTTCGCTCCGTCCTTGCCATGGCCTCTCTCCAGACAAACAAAATCGCCTTCGTCACTGGGACGAGGGCGATCTCGCGGTTCCACCCAGCTTCGCCGGCCGCGTGCCGGCGCGCTTCGTTGCGGCTGTACGGGGCCGACCCCAGTCGCTCGGCGGTGGTCTCTCCTATCTATTTACCGGCCGGCTCGCACCACACCCGGCTCGCTGTCGGTGTTCGAATGGAGCGCTGTCCGCGTCGTCGCGAGGGGTCGATTGTAGCGCGATCTCGGCAACGAGTTGCGTGGCACGCAAAGCGCTAGAGTGCCGCGCGGATGAGGGCCCTTTCATGAAAAGCCTTGCCAAGCGAATACTTCCGGCGCCGGCGTGGAACCGGCTGCGTCGGACGAAGTCCGCCGCCGTCGGAGGTTTTCAGAGCGCGCTCGAGCGGGCTGGCTACGTCGTCGCGGAGCGGGACGACTACTACTCGCCCCTACCACCGGTCTCGCGACTCAGGGCGACCCGCGAGCGGTGGAACCGTCCGAGCGCGATGCGGGGAGTCTCGTTCGACCTCGATGACATGAAGCGGCGGCTCGCGGTCCTGCTCTCCCGGTACCAGGACGAGTTCGACGGCCTCCCGAGCAATGCGCAGTTCCGGTCTGAAGGCTTTGGGCCGGGCCTACCCGCGGTGGACGCCCTCACGCTCTACATGATGGTCAGAGATCGGAAGCCCAAGCGCTACGTCGAAGTTGGAGCGGGCTTGTCGACGTACTACTGCAGCTTGGCCGCGCGCCGAAACGCGATGGATGGGCATCCCCTCGAGATCGTCTCGATCGACCCGTTCCCGTTCGAACGCCTGCGAACGATGTCAGAGATCACGCTGCTCGAAGACGAAGTGCAGGACGTGGACATCTCGGTCTTCGAGCGGCTTGAAGCGGATGACATCCTGTTCATCGATTCGACCCACATACTGAAAATCGACGGCGACGTCCCTTTCCTCTATCTCGAAGTGCTGCCGTTATTGAACGTCGGCGTTATGGTCCACGTGCACGACGTCCCGTTCCCGTTCAACGTTCCATTTCCGGCGGAGTTCTGGACGCTCGACCGCCAGTGGCCCGTCTTCTGGAACGAAGCCATGCTCCTGCAGGCGTTCCTTTGCCTGAACGAGAGGTTTCGGATCGAGCTGTCCCTGCCCCTCCTTCGGCACTTCGACGAGGCGTTCCTCCGTGCCCAGATCCGCTGCTACGAGTCGGTTGCGGAGAATCCGGACACTTTCAGCTCGCTCTGGATGAGACGGGTTACCTGATCGGTCTCGAGGATCCGTGAGCTCCCCGACCCGCTACAGCGCGTGCTCGAGCGTCTCCCAGACTTCGCGCTGGATCTCGGCCTGGGCCGGCCAGCGATCATCGACACGCTGCGTCGCGATCCCGTTCTGGTGAATGAAGACGAACGCGACCTGCTGCAGCATCGCGAGCGCCTCGTTGCGCCGCTCGTGGTCCTTCCACTCGAGGATCCGTGATCGCGCCCGCGTCGCTCGCTGGTGGATGCGATCGATGACCACGTAGCTTTCGGATGCCGGCCAGCGCTGCTGGGTCACCTCGATGCCGTTCACGAAGAGCGCGCTTATCAGCTCCGCCTCGGTGAAGTCGTTGCCGCTGAAGGCGTTGACGGACCGGGCCGGATCGATCCGCTCGGCGGCGTGGCCCCATGGCTTGCCGTGGAACGTCACGTTGCGGATGGGACCGGTGAAGCGGCAATCGAGGAATTCGGCGCAGGCCGAAACCCAGCCGTCGATGTTCGCGCCGGCAAAGCTGCACCGCTCGAAGCGAGCTTGCCCGGGACGCACGAAGCGGAGGTCCGCGCCCTCGAAGCGGCATTCGCGGAAAACGCTTTGCCGCCGGCTCGCGAAGAGCGTCTGCAGCCTCTCGTCGAAGTGCTCGCCACGGAAGTCGCACCGCTCGAAGACGCAACCATTCGGGGCGAAGCGCTCGAAGGCAGCGCGGCTGAAGTCCGCATCGCGGACCGTCACTCGATCCAGCGCCAGCACGCCTTGCACGTCCGCCCTCCGGAAGCGCTAGGGCTGTCTTCTAGTCCTCGTCTGCCGCCGCTCGCAGCGTGACGACGTTCGATGCCTCGAGGCTCTCCATCTTGGAGCGACCCTCGAAGATCACGCCCTTCTCGACCATGAGCGATGGAGCCGTGATGTCCCCGCGAACCTTCGCGGGTCGGTGCAGCTCGACCGCGCTCGTCGCCTTGATGTTGCCGTTGACCTCGCCCTCGACGACGACCGTGCCGCAGCTGATCTCGGCCGAGACCTTCGCACCCTCGCCGATGTGCAGCGTGTCGTTGGTCGAGATCTCGCCGGTGAAGGTGCCGTCGATCCGCACCTTGCCTTCGAACGCGAGCTTCCCCTCGAACTCGGACCCGCGGCCCAACAGGGCGTTCAGATCGCTGCCGGCTGTATACGCCTCACGCTGTTGCATGTCCTCTTTCGCCTCCGCTTCCTCGACGCGGGGTGGCACCGGCGCGTCTGCCTGCTGGTGCTGTGGCACCTGCCATAAAGGCTGACGGGCTTCGCCACTTCCGCTTCCTCGCTTGAACGTGGGTCGGAACACTAAACGCTCAACGGAGGCGAGGCGAGAACGTTGTCGTCGCAATCCGGGTCCGCTGCGCCCGCCATTTTTGCCGGGCCCATCCTCGGACTTCAATGGCGCCGTTACGTATTCTCAAGCCCGATTCAACGGCGGGGGCATACGCTCGGGACCGGCACTCAGGGTGGCCACGGATCAGCTCTCCCCACGTCTCTTGGCGCGGCACGCGCATCTGGTCCGGGCGCTGCGCGAGGCCGAGATCGCGAACGTCGCCCGGGCGGGAGCTCGGGCGCGGTTGTCCGGGTTGGACCTGCTGCCTGGCGAGCGCGCCGCGACCCGTTCGGCGCGGGCAGCGGTGGGTCATGCGCTCAGAGAAGCGCGCCTGAGAGCGAAGCTCCCGCCCGCGGCTACCGAGAGCACGAGCCCACGACCGGCCATCAAGAGTCGACGGCGGCCCTGGCTTGCCGTGCTTGCTGGTCTGCTGCTCCTCTTACTCGTGGCGTTCGGTCTGGTGCAGCGGCCGGAGACCGCACGGAGCGAAGGCGCGGACCCCGGCGGCGCTCCAGCCGGTGCGGGCGCGGTTGGACAGACGCAGACCTACGAGCACAGCCGCGGCCGCACCGCCGCGCTCGTCGCCTCCGTCGCCGTCCCGAGCGCTCCACCCTCGTCGGAGCCGACGCCGGCCCCCACCGTGGACAAGAGCGCGGCACCCGCGGCGCCGGGACGGGCTGCGTCGTCGACCGCTGCGGGTGGCGGGTCATCGGGCGGCGGAGCCGGCGGCGGCGCCGGTGGGAGCGGCACTGGCTCGGGAACGGGAAGCGGATCGGGGAGCGGTCCGGGCGTCGCGACATCCGCACCGACTCCCGCGCCAACGGTCGCCCCGGCGGCCAAGGCCGCTCCCGGGTTCACGAGGATCAGAGGCCGGGTGATCGACACCAACACCGGTCTCGGAGTGGCCGGAGTCTGCATCGTTCCGGGTTCGCTCGATTGCGATGTGGGAAAGCCGCGCAGCGACGCGAATGGGTATTGGGTCATCGACGTGACGAACGGGACCTACTGGGACATCAAGTTTCAGATCGACGGGTATCGCGTCGCGCGGATCCGTGTGTACGCCGGCGGCAACGACACGAACGTCGGCAACGTTCGGATCCAGCGATCCACCAGCACGCCCACCGCCGCGCCGCCCAAGCCCTGATCGATCTAGCGAAAGTCTTGATGAGGGACGTCGGTCATCGCGAGCAACATGCTCGATAGTCCTATCCCCCGCGTCTCCCCAAGCACACGATGCGCTCGCGCATGCATAGATGCGCGTGTTTTTCGGCGTCATGCCCCAGAGGTCCGTGCGATCTAGTACCTGCGACTAGACCAGTCTCTCCCTCGTAATCCATTCCGCGTAGTCGTACTCATCCGTTCGATGTACGTGATGAGCGCGCAAGACCGCGAGCGAGTCGCGGCGGTCGCATAGATGTCCGAACGCAGCCTCTTCACGGCGGGCGGCTTGATCAAAGCTCTCGTCCGCGTCGTCGTGCTGGTGTGCATCCTCGGGGTTGTCTCCGTCGGCATCGGCTTCATGGCATCCAACTCTTCATCGCCAGCGCTGGCGTTCGCATTCCACAGCTCGCTCGTCGATCAGGGCCCATCGCCGACGCTCGGTCCCGGCGCGACGACCACGTACACCATCCGCTTCCGCAATATCGGGATCGCTCCCTGGCAGCGCGGCGGGAAGGCGCAGGTGAACCTCGGGATCGTCGGCGACTCGACTCGCTTCGCTGACGAGGGGGTCGCGGTCGGATGGATGAATGCGGCGCGCCCCGCGACGACGGCCGAGCAGATCGTGTTGCCGGGCATGATCGGGACGTTCACCTTCGCGATCCGCGCGCCGGCCACGCCGGGCACCTATCACATCCCGCTGCGCCCGGTCGTCGACGGACTGACGTGGCTCGAGGACGACAAAGCCTCGCTGGTCGTCACCAGCGATCTCGGTTTCCACAGCCAGCTCGTGGACCAGGCGCTGAACCCGACGCTCCAGCCGGGACAGCTCAGCGATCCTCTGACACTCCGCTTCCGCAACACGGGGGCGCGTACGTGGAGCAAAGGCGTCCTCGGCCAGCAGGTGAATCTCGGGATCGTCTCTGACGACAGGAGCCTGAGCGGACTTGCGTCAGGGTGGCCGACGCTCGACCGCGTCGCGGTCCAAACAGAGCCGACCGTCGGCCCGAGCGGCGTGGCCAGCTTCACGTTCCGCGTGCGCGCGCCGCTCACGCCCGGGATCTATCCGCTGCGCCTTCGCCCAGTGGTCGATGGGTTGACCTGGCTCGAGGACGAGGGCGTCGTCACGCTCATCACCGTCATGCCCGCATCGGGCGTGATGCCGCCCGTGGCGGACGAGGCCTTCAAGAACGTTCAGCCGCCGAGCTTCACGGTGGTGGCCTCGGCCGCTCCGGCCAGCGTGAGCCCGGGCGCACAGGTCTCGATCACGGCGACGTACCTGACTCCGATCGCGGGCGCGGCCGTGATCGGGGTCGGCGTCTTCGCGCCGGGCCACGCCAGCCTCGTGTACCAGCAGTGGCTCCATAACGAGACATTCGGCGCGGGCGAGTCGCGCTCCTACCAGTTCACCTGGACCGTGCCCGCCAGCGCGGCGAGCGGGACGTACGTTGTGAACGCGAACGCGTACTCGACGGGCTGGAGGATCCTCTACGGGTCCAATAACTCCGCCGCGTCCTTCAATGTCGTTTCCGGCCCGGCCCAGCCAGTCCCAACGGCAACGGTCGCCCCCACATTCGTGCCACCGAGCGTGACGTCGACCCCGGCGCCGACCGCGTTGCCGACCGCGACTTCGGCACCGACCACGCTCCCCTCGCCGGCCCCCAGCTTCACCGCGACCGCATCGAGCGCCGCGGGCAGTGTGGCCGCCGGCGGATCGGCCAGCCTCACCGTCCTCGTGACGAGCGCCAACGCGACAAGCGCGCTCGTTGACGTCGAAATCGTCGCGCCGGGCGGGTCGACCCTTGCCTACCAGGTCTGGTTCGACAATCAGGCCTTCACCGCCGGCCAGCAGCGCTCGTACGCGGTGCCGTGGCAGATCCCGACGAGCGCTCTCGCGGGTACGTATGCGGTCAACATCGGCATGTACGCACCTGGCTGGGCGAGCCTCTACGGCTGGACGAGCTCGGCCGCGACGTTCATCGTCGTGCCTGCGCCCGCCGCGACACCGGCTCCGACTTCGGCGCCGACACCCGTGCCGACCGCGCCGCCGACCCCCGCGCCTACCGCGAGCGTGGTGCCGATCCGGACCGTCACGCCGGCGCCGACGGTCGCGCCGACAGCGACGCCCGCACCAACGGCGCCGCCGACGCCGGCGCCCACGGCGACAGCTGCGCCGACCCCGGCGCCGACGCCCACACCCGGGCTGACTCTGGGTGCCTCAACCACGTCATCGACGATCGCCGCTGGGGGCACCCTCGGGATCAGCGCGAGCATCACGAGCGCGATAGCCAGGACCGTCCTGGTCGACGTCGAGGTGATCGCGCCTGATGACGTGACCCTCGTCCATCAGGAGTGGTTCGACAACCAGACCTTTACCGCAGGACAGACGCGCGCCTACCCGGTGAGCTGGCTCGTGCCCACGACCGCGGTCGGTGGCACGTACTTCGTCAACGTAGGGGTGTTTGCGGCCGGGTGGACGGCGCTCTACAGCTGGAACGAGCACGCCGCCACGTTCGCGGTGTCCGCGCCGATCGCCACGCCGAGCCCCGTCCCGACACCCACGCCTGGCCCCACCGCGACGCCAGGTCCCACGGCGACGCCGAGTCCGGCCGCGACTCCCGCTCCGACGGTGACGCCCGCGCCGTCGGCAGGCTCGGGCGCGGCCTCGCCACTGCACGTTCAAGGAGCCAAGCTGATCAACGGGCTGGGCCAGACGGTCGTGCTCCACGGCGTGAACCGTATGGGCACCGAGTACGCCTGCGTCCAAGGTTGGGGCTTCTCCGACGGGCCAAACGACGCGGCATCGATCCAGGCGATGAAGACCTGGAAGATCAACGCGGTGCGCATCCCACTCAACGAGGACTGCTGGCTCGCGATCAACGGCGTGTCGTCGGCGTACTCCGGCGCGAACTACCAGAACATGGTCAAGAGCTACGTGAGCCTGCTCAATCAGGCGGGCCTCTACGCGATCCTCGATCTGCACTGGACCGCGCCGGGTTCGCAGCAGGCGACCCAACAGGTCCCGATGCCGGACCAGGACCACTCGCCGACGTTCTGGTCGCAGGTCGCGAACACCTTCAAGGGCAATAACGCCGTTCTCCTCGAGCTCTTCAACGAGCCGTGGCCGGACAACCAGCAGAACAGCACTGCCGCCTGGACTTGCTGGCGCGACGGGGGCAGCTGCTCGGGCGTCGGGTACCAGGCAGCCGGGATGCAGACCATGCTGAACTCGGTGCGCGCGACAGGTGCCACGAACGTCGTGGTGCTTACAGGCACGCAGTGGGGCAACAACGTCTCGCAGTGGTTGGCCTACAAGCCCAACGATCCGCTGAACAACCTCGCCGCAGGCTGGCATCTTTACAACTTCAACATTTGCAGCAGCAGCTCGTGCTACGACTCGCAGGCCGGAACGCTCGCGGCGCAGGTGCCGATCCTCGTGACCGAGACCGGCGCCGACAGCTGCGACAACGCCTTCAACGACATGGTCATGACCTGGCTCGACGGAAAGGGCGACAGCTACTTCCCCTGGAGCTGGAACGCGGGCTCCGGCTGCGGCGGCATGGCCCTCATAAGCGACTACAACTCGGCCACGCCGACGACCTACGGCCAGGTCTACCGGACCCACTTCCTCGCCCACTAGCGCGCTCGAGCTCCATCACGGCCGATCAGCCAGATGCAGTTTGTACGTTTGACCGTAGTCGGTCGGCGTCCCGGCATAGTCGCTGATGAGCGCGATCGACGAGCAGTCGGAACCCCAGGCGTTCCAGGTCCAGGCGACGTAGCCGGCCTGTCGCGCGTCGAGCCAGTTCATGATCGTCGTCATGAACGCAAAGTCGCAGTTCGTGCCGATCTCGGTCGCAAGCACAGGGACCTGCGCATCCACCACACCGGCGGTGGCGTCGAAGCATGAGGTCGTGTTGCAGACGTTGAAGTTGTAGACGTGCCACGCGGCGGCGAGGTTGTTCAGCGGATCGTTCGGCTTGTACGTGAGCCACTGCGACAGAGAGTTCCCGTAGGACACCCCGTCAAGGACGAGGACGTTCGTCGCGCCAGCGGCCCGGACCGCGTTGACCAGCGTCTGCATCCCCGCGGCCGCAAAAGAGACGCCTGGGCAGGAGCCTCCGTCGCGCCAGCAGGTCCACGCGGCGGTGCTGTCTTGCTGGCTATCGGGCCAGGGCTCGTTGAAGAGCTCGAAGATCACGGCGTCGTTGCCTTTGAAAGCGGCCGCCACTCCGGACCAGAGATCGGGCGAATGGTCTAGGTCGGGCATAGGTGCGTACCAGTTGGCTGCGCTCGTCCCTGGCGCAGACCAGTGGAGGTCGAGGATGGCGTAGAGGCCGTTTTGATTGAGCAGGCTCACGTAGTCCTTGATGGCCTGCTGGTAAGCGGGCCCCGAGTAGGCCGTCGGCACGCCATTGATGCCGAGCCAGCAATCCTCGTTGAGCGGCACGCGCACCGCGTTGACCCGCCAGGCTTTCATCGCCTGGATCGACGCGGCGTCATTCGGTCCGCTGAAGATTCCCCAACCCTGGATGCACGCGTACTCGGTCCCGGAGCGGTTCACTCCCCGCACCTGGACGGTGAGTCCGGAGGAGTCGACGAGCTGATTGCCGTCGACGTGGAGAGCCGAGACCGCGTCGGCGCTCGCGGACCAAGCTCCGACGGCGCTCTCGGGCGGCGGGTTCATCGTCAAGAGGATCGCGAGGACGAACGCAGCCGCCGGCCGCCGCCGGCTCATGTGGCGTACTTGTAGAAGAGCTCGCCGAGCGCGCGGCAGACCCACGGGGTGGAGTTCCGAATCACTAGCGCCATCGCGTTTGCAAGCCTGGGACTGGCGCCGCGGCCAGGCGCCCTCGCGATTCGCGAGTACGCGAGCGGCTCTTCGCGCGCACCCCAGCCGCTCTTGAATCCTCTCAGGAGGTCCTGCTCGACGTTTGAACGGCCGAGGTCCAACGCGCGGTAGCCGTTTTCGCAGGCCCAGCGGATCGCGGTCCAGAGCAACAGGTAGTTGGCGTCGAGCTTGGCGAAACGCTCATCGCGCGCGCTGTACTTGTAGATCAGCGTGCGATTCCACGAGCCGAAGACCGCGGAGGCGACCGGAGTGTCGCCGCTTTTCGCCGTGAGAACGAAGCCAAGATCGCGTCCGATGATCCGCTCGCACAGCAGCGTGAAGAAACGCCGCGGCTGCACGGGCACACCGAGGCGTCGCCGGGTCCGCAGATGAAGCCGGTAGAAGGTCTCGAGATCGGACGGGGCCCTGCCGAGCGTGACTCGCACGTCCGCGCGTTCGGCGATGCGCACGTTCCGCCGGTGGTTCTTGAAGAGCCGGCCCCACACCGTCTCCATGTCAGGTGACACCGCCAGTTCGTGACGCACGAACGCCGGATCTCGCCCCACTGCGGCATGCCCGGAGAGGGTTCCTCTGACCTCAAGAAGATCGAGCTTCCACGTCCTCGCGACTTCGGCGACGCCCGCGGCCATCTCGCTCTCGGATCCGTCCACGAGGAGCGGGCAGTGATCGGTGAACGGGAGCGATACCCACCGGCGCCCGCCCAGGGGACGGCTCACGTCGATTATCTGCATGGCCGCGCTCGGAGTCCCGCCCCGTTCAGCGATGGTCACGACCATCGGCCGGTAGCCATAGGTTTCTGCGAGCAAGCCCGCCCACACTGGATGATGGAAGAGAGTCGCGTTCGATCGACTCTGTACGAAGTCGAACCACCGTGGATCCTCGAGCTCGAGCAGCCTCACCGCGGCGCTCCGCCACTCGATGACGCCGCCAGGGGACGCGCTCGATGGACTTCCGGATCCCGGACCCGCCGCGAGCACGCGAGATACATCGCGGACGGGACCTCGACGATCGCCGGGAGGGGATCGTCGGCCGCAAGGATCGCGAACTCGATCGGTCCGCGGAGCGACGCGAGATATTTCGCGATCGACATCCGCCCACGCAGGACCTCGCCGAGGGACACCGGGATGTCGGTGAGCGCCCGCACCCACCGGACACCAGGCCGACCTCGCAGCGCGACAATCCGCTCCCCGTTCACGAGCTGCCAAAGCAGATAGGGGAAGTCCACGCCGGCGCGCCTGCCGAGGCTGTGCCAGCCCCAGACCCGCGCGTTGATGTCCAGGAGCTTCAGGCGACCGTCCCGCGCGTCGCGTTTGAATTCGATCTCGACGATCCCGTCGAACCGCAGCGCATCGAGGAGCCGCGTCGCGTTCCGCTCGACATCGGGCGCCTCGATCGTCTCGACGTAGGTGCTCGCGCGGCCGAAGTCCATCGGCCACTGTCGCGTCCGCCGCGCGACGAGCGAGGCGATCGGCGTTCCGTCGCTGCAGAGGGCGGCGTACGAGAGCTGCGCGTCGCCGTCCCCCGGGATCTGCTCCTGGATCATGATCAGGCGCGGATCCACGAGCGCGCACGCCGCTTCGTACCGGGCCACGAGCGAGGCGTTGTCACCCGCCGGCCACGCCTTCGACGTGGTGAAGCGGTTGGCATCCGCACGGATTGCCGGCTTCAGAATCGCCGGATATCGCCCGTCGAAGCACCGTACGTCATCGCTGTCATGCGGAAACCGGGTGAGCGGATGATCGATCCCGAGCTCGCTCGCGAGTCGGTACGTCAGACGTTTGTCGTACGCCCAACGCAGCGCCTGCCACTCGGCGACCGTAAGCAGATAGCGTTCGCTCAGCTCATCGCGGTTGCGGGCGAGCAGCGCGGCCGTTTCGTCATCAGTCGGAAAGAGCGCCCAATCGTCGAGCGCGTGATTGCGGCCGAGGTCCAGGAGGAACGCCACTCGGTCGGCCTCCGAGGCGCTTGGCCAGGCAACGCTTCGTCTCGTGTAGCGCGACCAGTTGGCGAGCGAGTGCTCGTCCCGCAGTACCCAGACGGGTATCCCATGCCGTCCCAGACTTCGTACGATGCCGAGCGCCTTGTAATCGCTCCCAAGCACCACCGCTCCCTGGCCGTCTCGCGCAGCTCGCGTCATCGTGCGCGCTCCTCCGCGGCCTGGTACTCCCTCGCGCGATCTCGTCTGTCCTTTAGCGGCGCGTGCCGCGCCCGTCCAGCGATGACGGACGCGAGTCTCCTCACGGCAAAGTCCGTCCCGGCCACGAACCGCACGAGCGGACCGAACGAATGCACCGCGGGCGCGCCAAGGAAGTGGAGCCCCGGGACCGACGACTGCAAGCCTTCGTCGAGAACGGGATGACCGTCGATGCGCCGAACGCGCGAGACGAGGGTCTCGGCGAGGAACGGGTAGCGACCGACGTCGACACGGTAGCCGGTCGCGAGCAGGACGTGATCGACCTCGCGTGTCGTGCCGTCGTCCAGGCGGAGCCGAAGATGTCCGTTCGACCGGACGACCTCGGTGACGCGCCGACCTTGCGTGAGCGTGACGCTCCGCATGCGTGGCCGGAGCCACAGGGCGGCGCCGGCGGCCAGCGAACGGCGGGTGAACTGGCGCTGAGCCGGAACGGGCAGACGCCGGACCAACATCGGCCGCGCGACGATCTGGCTGACGAGCGCGGGTCCGACGTCGGTCCGGTGGAAAAGCAATCGGCCGAGCATCCCCTGGCGCGTCGCGCGCCCGACCCAGCGGAGTCGAGGGGCGCGCATGATCATCTCAGCATCGGCCGCCGCCTCGGCGAGGAGAACGGCAGACTCGAGGGCGCTCTGGCCCCCGCCGATGACGACGACGCGTGTACCCGCGAAATGCGCGAGGTCCGCGTGCTCGCTGGAATGGCTCGCGAGCGTGGCGGGAAGGCCGTCGAACTCCGGAGGCCGCCACGCGAACGCGGCGATCCCTGCTGCGACGACGACCCGACCGCAGTCCAGCGACTCGCCGTCCTCAAGGAGGACGCGGAAGCCATCGCCGATGGCATCCACCCGCTCGACCTTGCGGGGGTCGATGTCGGAGAGCACGCGTCGCTGGAACCAGTGGCCATACGCGACGAAATCCGCGAGCGGGATTGGCCGTGCGATCCCGGAGCCGCGCTCTCTCTCAAAGGCGTCGAGCGAAAGAGGTCCCGACGGATCACCGATGTGAGACGCGCCCCAGGGGCTCCGGAGGAGCATGCCGCTCGGCATGTGCTCCTTCCAGAACGACATCGGCGCTCCGAACACGCGTACGTCGACGCCGCCCTCACGAAGGTGCGCGGCTGCGGCGAGCCCGTATGGCCCCGCACCAATCACCACGACATCCGGTTTTCTCATCTTCTGCCACCCCCAAAAGCTCCGCTGCGTGTCTCCCACGAACGGACCGCGAAGTCGAAAAGAGTGAGCGCGTCGATGTCTCCGCTGACTGCGAGCGCGCTGCGCGCTTCACGCGGCCAGCGCCACAGGCGCACGAGCGGACCCGAGGAGCGATCGATCGCGTCGAGGACATCGGATTCGGTCCAGCGGTCTGTTGTGACGTCGACGTATGCGCCGTATGCGGCCGCATCCTCGGCGACCTCGAAGGGCAGACCTTCTTCGCGTAGCAGTCGCTGGACGTCGGGCGGGGAACGGCGCGACACGCCCACGATTGGCGCGCGCGCCCCCTCGACCTGGAAGTCACGGTCGCGCGAGACCGCATCGGCTCCGTACCACGCGGTGCGGGGCACCTCGAGCCCGCGCACGAGCAGGGTCGCGTCGTCATCCGCGTCCAGCCGGACGCGAGATCGGCATCCCCCCGAGCGCGTGACCGAGAGCGAGAAGCGGCTCCGCCGTGACCACCACAACGCGAGTTCGTCGAGCGTCGCGACGAGGATCTGCGGCCGCCGCCGTCGGGCCTCGGTCAGCGTCGCCTCGAGCGCGCTGCCGAGCTCGCAGATCCGTTCGGGGTGGAGCTGCAGGGTGAAGAGCTCGCCACGCCCGTAGGTCGCCTCGAGCATCGAGAACCACTGCCGCGCGGCTCCATCTCCCGCGAGCCGGAGTCGCTCGACGATCGTCTCGTCGTCCGGGATCGCCACGGGGATATCCACCAGGCCGTCCTGCATCTTCGGGGTCACCGCAATGCGTCGTGCGTCGCGGGCCGCGTAGAGCTCGAGCGCGAGCTCGTACGCGCCGGCGCGAGCTGGCTCAGGATCGGCGCACAGCGGGAAGGAAACCGCCTGGCTGCTGTGGTAGCGGAGCCCGAGGGCGCGAAGCGCAGCGAGCGTGGCGGGGTTGTAGCGAAGATACGGCCCGCGAAAGCCCGTCGGCTTTAGCCCGTTGCGCTCGAAGACGTTGGCTGCCCCCGCGATCACCACGCGCTGCTGGCGCTCGTCGAGCAGCGCGTGGTCGCCGTGCACGAGGCCGTGCAGCGCGAGCTCGACCCCGCGGTCCGAATACCGGCGGAGGACATTCGGATGGCGCGCAAGGACGCTCGCGGTCGTCGGCCAGGTTGGCCGGATTCCCAGCTTGCCGGTGATCGCGTCGTAGCGGTCTAGGCGGCGGATCATGGCGTCGGCCGTGATGCCGAATCGTGAGAGCACCTTGCCCGCGCGCGCGGCCGATGCGGCACGGCCGCGCGCGCGGAGGCTCATCGCGAGGCTCATCGCTCTTCCGCCGGCCCGGCCACGACCGCTGTCGCGGGTACGGAAGCCGCGGCGTCGATGAGGCGGGCGATGATGTCTAGGTAGTGCGCTCGCTGATGGACCCAGCGGTAGGGCTCACCGATCGCGCTTGCCCGGCGGGCGAGGCGAGCACGCCGCTCGGGATCCGTGTAGAGCTCGTAGATCGCGCGCGTGAGGTCGTCTTCGTTGCCGGACTCGAACAGCTGGAAGCAGTCATCGCCGAAATAGGACTCGACCGCGCGCGTGCGTGAGATCACGATGGGCTTCTCCATCGCAACCAGGTCGTACATCTTGTTGCTGTGGGTCAGGTCGAAACAGGCGTCGCGTCTGATCGCGATGACGCCGGCGTCGGCCGAGGCGATAGCGGAGAGGAGCTCCTCCATCGGCCGCCAGCTCTCGCTGAACCAGACGAGGTCTCGCACGCCGCGCTCCTCAGCGAGTGACTCGACCGATGCGCGCAGCGGACCGTCGCCATAGATCAGCAGCCGCAGACCTCTGATCCGATCCTTCAACCGCGAAACCGCGCCGACGACGAGGTCGAGGCCATACATCCAGTCGATCGTCCCGTGGCAGATCAGGACAAACTTGTCGCCAGCGTTCGCGGAAGCTGGATAGCGACGAGGATCGACCCGGTCCTCGTCATACGAGTTCAGGATGACGTCGATCTTCTCGGGGCGCGCCCCGCGCTCGATGAAGCGCTCTCGCATCGGCTGCGTGCAGGTGATGACATGGTCAGCGAAAGCGATGCTCGCCTGCTCGCATGTCATCAGCATCTTGACCACCAACCGGTCCGGCGACATTCGGTACTTGGTCATGAAGAACTCGGGCATGCACTCCATGAGATCGAGGAGCACCCGAGCGCCAAGCAGCTTCGGGACGATGGCCGCGAAGACCAGGCAGTCCGGCAATGAGTTCACCTGGACGACATCGAAGCGGCGCCGGAGGTGGAGGCCCGCCACGGCGACCGCGGCGCCGACGAGGAACGAGCCGTACTCGACGAGATAGCGCAGCTTTCCGATGGCCTTTCGCCTTCGCTCGAACGGAAGGCGATGGATCGTGAGTGTGCCGGAGCGCTCCTCCTTCGGCTGGCCGGGCCAGCTCTGGCACACGAGATCCACTTCGTGGCCGGCAGCGCCGAGCGCGGCGATCTCGCGCGTCAACCGCGCGTCGAGCGGGAAGACTCCTTGACGGATCACACAGATCCTCGCCATTAGCGAACCTCCTCCGTCGCCGCGCGGAGGATCGGTTCCCCCACGACCTCACCGACGCCGTTCGACGCCGTGCGATCGGGTCGAAGGACCGACAAGAGCGCGAGCAGATCGCGGGGCTGCACGGCGCGGAGGGCAAGCGCCGTAATGCCGTAGAGGGCTATCGCAAGCGGGAGTGCTACGAGGAGCGTCGCCTCCTGCGTCGCGAGAACGCCGAGGGCGGCGGCGCCCGCGGCGAGCGCGGCCTTCGCGGCGACGCGCAGATTCTCGCTGCTGACCAGGTCGCGGGGCATGGTTCGGACGAGCCACACGAGCATCAGCAGCTCGGTGAGCGATGTGGTCAGCGCCGCGCCCTCCTGTCTGAACAGCGGAATTGCGACGAGATTCGCGAGCGGATTCAGCACGGCCGCAGCGAACGTCAGCACGAGGAGCTGCTTCTCGCGATGCAGCCCCAAGAGAGATGCCGCGAAGACCCAATTGAGGTACAGGAAGACGAGGCCGGGAGCCAGGAGACGAAGTGCGCTCGCGGCCGGCGCGTAGCTCTGGGCCGGGTACAGCAGCGCAACGATCGGATCCGCGAGGACGACGAAAACCAGCGCCACCCCCACTCCCGAGAGCGTGAGGAAGCTGAGCGATTTCTCGATCACGACGCGGAGCTCGGAGCGCGAGCCGAGGGACAGCCGCGAAAGCACTGGATAGAGGACCGTGCCTGCGACGATCGTCGGGACGATCGAGGCCGCGTTGAACAAGCGGTAGGCCGCCGCGTACCAGCCGACGTTCTCAGCCGGCGCCATGCGCTGGAGCATCACCATGTCGACGCCGAAGTAGAAGGTCGTCGCGATCCAGACCATCCCGAGAGGGATCGCGCCGCGAAAGAGACGAATGACCTCGTCGAGTTGGACGCGCGGCCAGGCACGCGGGGCGAATCGCATCCCGTAGAGCAGCACCCCGACGTTCACGATCGCGGCCACGACGAATGCCATCGTGACCGCGATGAGGTCGTGCGTCGCGACGAGCGCGACGACGCCGACCACAGCGGCGGTCACGCGTTGTGCGATGGACGCGACTGATGGCAGGACGAAACGCTCCTGCCCCTGGAAGTACGCGCCGATCGTGTTCCCCACGCCCAGAAAGAGCACCGACGCGGCGAGGATCAGGATGAGCTGCTGGAGCTCGCGATCGTACCCTAGTGCGACGGCGGCGAGCCACGCGGCCGGAGCCGCTACGAGCCAGAGCCCGGCTCTGATGATCATCGTCGTCACGAGCGCCGTGTTGGCGCTCGTGGACCGTTGCGCCACCATCCGACTCAGCTGGGTTCCGAGTCCGAAGTCGATGACGATCGAGAGAAAGGCCGCGTACGTAAGGGCGAGGGAGAGCTCGCCGAAGCGCGCGGGCCCGAGGTAGCGGGCCTGCGCCAGAACGAAACCGAAGCTCGCCACCCACATGACGAGCTGCGAACCGGCCACGATCAAGACGTCCCGCGCCGCTTTCCGCAGGGTCGTCATCGCTGCGCCGCCATTTCGCCATCGCGGGATGGGACCTTGGGCTGGACGAGGACCGCGACGAGCCCGAGAGACGTGCCGAGAACGAGCATCGTGCGCGTGTAGCTCAGTCCGAGATCGACCGAGGAGAACACGATCTGGCACACGACGACGGCGACCGGCAGGGCCGCGACCAAGCGCAGGCCGGGGTCGCGAAGCCGCACGTAGAGCGACGATCCGACCAGCAGGACGCGCGCGACGAGGAACCAGAGCGCGAACGCGCCGAGCGGACCAGCCTTCAGCCACAGCCAGAGGACCGCGTTGTGAGTGATGTACCGCCAATAGGGGAAGCTCGCGGGCAACGGCGGGGGCTCCTCCTGGAAGAAGTACTGCTGGCCGACTCCCACACCAGTGAGTGGCAATTGGCGGATGGTGGACGCGATGTTGCGGTTCTCGATGTCGCGCCAGTGGTCCGAGCCGGCGTCGCGGGCGCTCTTCGCGCCAGGATCGATGACCGTCTGAATCGCCCGCAGCGGCTCCGCAACGGGCCCGCTCTCATCCCAGAAGAAGGCCGCATAGGCGCCGAACGCGATGGCGCCAACCACCGCGAGGACGAGGACGCGGCGAGGTGCGACGGTCGCCGACACCATGAGCATCGCGAGCACGACCGTGGCGAGCGCGATGAACCCGACGCGCCGCTGCGTCAGGACCTCGGCGGTGAGAATCACCGGGACGAGCGCCATGAGCGCGTAGGTCAGCTTCGTGCGCAGGCCGAGCAGGGCGACGACGACCATGAGAGCGATCGCGACGTCGAAGAAGACCACGTCCTCGTGGCTAGTCACGGCCTCCAGCGACAGGCCGAGACTCTGCGCCCCGAGGTAATTCGAGATCCCCTGCAGCGCCTTGACGCCGACGAGACCGACGAACTCCGCGAGTAGCACGAAGAGCTGAGCGCGGTCTCGGATCAGGTTCGTCGCGAGGAAGTAAACGAGGCACAGCTCGGCGGGCGCACGCAGCTCGTTGAGTGCCGCGTTCGGATCCCATCCGCCGCCGCGCGAAACGCCGATCGCCACGCCCACCACGAAGACCGTCGTATATGCAGCGACTGCTTTTCCGAAGGGTCCCGCCCGCAGAGGCTCTCGTCCCACAGCGACGCCGCGCACGAGCCAGCTCGCGAACGTGAGCAGCATCAGGAGATCGACGACGCTGAGCTTTATCGGGACCGGGGTGTACTCGGAGATGTTCTCGAAGATGTGACTCTGTGCCGTCGGCGGGGCAAGGCCGGAGATCGCGAACTGTTCGAACAGGAGCGCGCCACCGAACACGAGGTAGATGCCGGCGGGCGGATGCGCGATTATCGCGATCGCAACGAACACGGCGACCAACGGGACGACCAGCAGGAATTCCCCGTCCGTCGCGATGATCGCGAGGGCGTACGCGAGAGCGACCACGAGGGTCGTTGCCGCAAGGATGATCGCTTGCCGCCTGGCACGCGAGGCGTAGTGCTCGCTCGAGGGCCACGGGACCCCGGCGGCGGCGGCGGGCCCGGCGGTCATCGGGCGATGACGGTCAGCTGAGCGAGGACCATGACCGCAGCGAGACCCGCGGCCAGCCAGGCCTGTGCAGCCCGGGCACGTCCGAGAGCGCCAATCCCGACGCACGCCAGCATGAAGAGGACGGTGAGCGCGGTGTAGATCACCGGCGGTCCGTGGGCCGGAAGCGCGCTTCTGGCGCGCTCGCGCGGTTCAGCACCAGCTGCGTCGCGACATGCGATCCGAGCTTCTCGAGCGCCTGCCGCACGAGTGCGAGCGGAGTGGCTGCGTCGCGCAGCACGACGAAAAGCTGATCGAGCACAGGTGGCCACGGCACGACGAATTGCTCAGCTGGAAGGAGGGCCGGCAGATCGACGACGACCGCGCCGAACGCATCGAGCCCATCGGCAACGAACGACTCCAGAGCGCGCAGCGACGGCCGCGCCAGCTGACGATCGCCGACCGGAAGGAACCAGAGGCGCGGCCGTGAGGCCGGCCGAGCCACCGCGGCGACGCTCGCATCGCTTCCCAGACACTCTGCAAGTCCTCGCGCCGAGCCGAGATGCGCGTCGCTCGTAAGCGAAGGTTGGATCCAGTTCGCGTCGACCAACAGGACGGCGTCGCGTCGTAAAGCCGCGAGAGCGAGCGCAGTACCGAGCGCAATGGTGCTGACGCCTTCCCCGGAAAGGGCGCTCGTGAATCCGAGGATGCGAACACCCGAGCTATCGATCCGGCTCGCCAGCGCGTCGAACGCGCCCGCGACCGGCGCGGTGAGGCTTACCCACGAGGCAAGCTCGTCCGCGCTCGGAGCGTGCTGCCGCGGCGGCGCCCCGTTCCGCTTCGCGTGCGGCACCGATCCGGACAGGGCGAGATCCCTCACCTGCCTCGGCTCTCCGATGCCATCCGTGACTCGGCCGTGTCGATATTGCTGAACGCTTCCGCGGCCAAGGTCCGACGAAGATCCCGCCGCGCCTGATCCTTCACGCCGACCTGGGGCACGGCGGCGAAGAGCTTCGCCGGGGCGAGCGTGGCGAGATCCGTGCTTGCCGCGAAGCGATTCGCGAGGAAGGTGCCGCAGAGGACGAGCAGGCACGCCAGCGCGCACCCGACCACGAACGCGATTCCCGCGAGTGTCGCCGCGGTGCGTGTGCCCCCGCTCGGGGAAGTCTCGGCCTGGGCGGGGTCCACAACCTGGAATTCGATTCCGCTCATGTCGACAAGGGCGGGGGCCACGTCGGTGTCGTCAATCCGGTTCTGCAGGTTGACGAGACGTCCCTGCGCGAGATCGACCGCGAGCTTCAAGAGCGACTGTTGATGAATCTCGTCGGCGCTCAGCTGTCCGGTGTGGCTCGCGTTGAAGTCGTCGAGCTGCCGCTGCGCGGCGAGGGCCTGGCCTTGCGCGATCTCGAACTCACGCCTGTACAGGGCGCTCAAGGCGCTGCTGCCGGCGATCCGAGCCTGCGCCACGCGTTCGCTGCGGACCGCGAGCGCGGCGTTCACCATTTCCGCCGGTGTCTTAGGATCGTGGGCCGTAAACGCGACGCTCACGAGATTGGTTCCGAGCGCTTGGATCTTGAAGTGCTTGGCGATTTGGGTCAGGTACCCCGACTCGTCGGGCGCCGCGGCCAAGGCCGCCCGCAACGAGGTCCGCTGGACGACATCGCGAAGCACGCTCTTCGTCCGAAGCAGCTGTCCAAGAAGCTCGGCCTGCTGCGCCCCGACTGTCTGCACGACCGGGACATTCGGGTCGTCCGGATTGGGGATCGCGAGGTCCTGAGACACCCGCAGGACCCACACCTGCGCCTGTGCTTCGTAGGTCGTGGTGTACTCGACATAGCCGGCGGCGAGTCCAGCGCCCCACACAAGTGCGAGCATTGGGACGAGCACCCAGAGATATCGGCGGGCCGTGCTGACGTAAGGCCGCATCGCCCGCAAGCTAGACGCCGCTTATTGAAGGAATCTCCGTAAGTGGATTGACTCCGGCAGCTGTTTCCGCTCTCGCTGGCATGCTCGGCCGAAGCGTCGTCCGCTCGTTCGCCGAGTCGGCTTAATCCCGCTGCGTACGCAACCTCAACACGGCGGCCGCTCGATAGGGCCGTGATCTCGAAGGATCTCACCGTCAGCGTCGTTGTACCGACCTTCAACCGTCGCGAGCCGTTACGGCGCCTCCTTAACTCGCTAGAGCGCCAGCACCAGCGCGGAGCGAGATTCGAGACCGTGGTGGTCATCGATGGCTCGGACGACGGCACCGAGGCCGTGCTGACGAGCCTTCGGCCGAGCTATCCCCTTCGGGCCATCTTCGGACCGCGTCGCGGCGCGGCGGCCGCTCGCAACGTCGGGATCGCCGCAGCTATGGGTGAGGTCCTGCTCTTCCTCGATGATGACGTCGTGTCAGAGGATGGCCTGTTCGAGCGGCATCTCGCGATCCACGCTGAGGATCCCCTCGCCGCCGTTACGGGGAAGATGGCCGCGCCGACGGGGCACGCGCAGCCCGCGTGGCTCGATTGGGAGGCGACCATGCTCGAGCGGAACTATGCGCGGGTCGTCGCCGGTCGTGGCGGGCCGGGCTGGTGGCTTTTCTACACCGCGAACGCTTCGGTGCGACGCGAACAGGTCATCGGCGCGGGCGGCTTCGACGAACGATTCGAGCGCGTCGAGGACAACGAGCTGGCCTATCGCCTCGCCGCGCGGGGACTCCATTTCTATTTCCTGCCCGATGCGGTCGTGCGGCACGAGCCGGATCGGACCTTCGAGGCGTGGCTCCACGTCGCGTCGGTATCCGGCAAGAACCGCGTCCTGCTCGAGGAGCGCATCGGCCTTGCCGGCGCGAGCAACATCCGGGAGGACTGGCGCCGCCGCCACCGGCTGACGCGGGCGCTCGCGACCTTGTGCGTGGGTCACACAAATCGGACACGGTTCGTCGTTGGAGCCCTCGGCCGTGTGATCAGAGGGAGACTTGCGCCGCGCAAACCTCGTCTGCTCCTCTGCAGCGCCGTCTATAACGTCCTCTACTGGAATGGCGTCGCGAAGGCGATGGGGCTTGGCTCAGAGCTATGGCACCGGTTCGTGCAGAACGAACCGGGGCTGATCGCCGCCGAGGGTCCAAACGCGGCCAAGAGCTGATCGAGGGTCTGTCGCTCCGCCGAGACTGTAGGTCAGCGTACGGTCACGCGATTCGTTTGGGCACGTGGGGAGCGTCCTCGCATGTAGTTCGCATCGTCCGCGAGGACAATGGGCCGCTGGGCAAGCGATGAACCTGCTCAACGAGTCGCTGTGGCGCGACGAGGCTTTTGCCGCCTCGCTCGTTCGCCATGAGCCCCTAGAAATCATCGGCTTATCTGCCGGAGACGCGACGCCGCCGCTTTTCTATCTCGTTCTCCACTATTGGGTAGGCGCATTCGGTGATTCGGAAGTGGCGATGCGCGCGCTGACTTTTCTATTCTTTCTCTTAACCGCCCTCGTGATGTTCCTGCTCGGCTCAGAACTCGGCGGGAGGGCACGATGGTGGCTGCTCGGTTTGAGTCTGAGCCAGCCTTTTCTCTTCCGCTACGGTTTCGAAGTTCGAGCCTATAGCCTGCTCGCGCTCCTCACCGCGACGACGATCCTCTTCTACGTGCGGAGGAATCATGTCGCGCTGGCCCTCTCCGGCATCGCGTTGCTCTTTACGCACATCTTCGGGGTCTGGATCGTCGCTGTTCTTCTTGGATGGAGCGTGGCTAAGCGCGAAACGATCCTGCCCCTTCTCGTGCCGCTCGCGGCCAATCTTCCGTGGGCGTTCAACTACATCAGTTTCGGGCGCGCGGCTTCGGGATGGTGGTTGCCTTCACCGACCGCGGATAGCTTCGCGCTGTACCTGACGAAACTGGGTGCACCTTTACTGCTAGTGCTGATCCCTGTCGCCGCCGCTACGGCTGGGCAAAGACGCTTTCCGCTCGCGGCACTCCTCTGGCTCGTCCCGATCGTCGGCGCTCTGATCGTCTCGCAGATCAAGCCCGTCTTCCTGGATCGCTACTTGATCGTCATCGTCCCGGCACAGCTACTGCTGCTTGCGCCGCCGCCGACCACACGACACTTCCGTTACCTCACAGTGGTTGTGCTCCTCGCCCAGATCAGCCTTAGCGCTTACCTCTTCATGCATCCCGCAAAGCCGCCCTTCCGTGAGCTCGCTGCCTACCTTGAGTCACAACGGCGGCCCGGAGACGTCGTAGTGAATATGGATCCCCTTACGTACTTCGAGTCCCACTACTACGGGCTCGACAGCAAGATCCTGAGTCCCAGTACGGAGATCCCGATCTACATGGGGAGCGTGCTGATACCTGCCGGTGATGTGATCAGCGCTCTTCCCGCCGACGCCGGCCGCTATTTCTGGATCGAGCTCCACGATTCTCCGACAGAGCGTCACCCTTTGCCGCTACCGCTTCTCGACGAAAGAGCCTTCGGAAAGCTGACCCTGAGCCTCTACCTCACGCACTGAATGTGACCGCCTCTGCTCGATAGCGCTTGCGACCGTCCGGTCAAGGGCTGATCGGCAAGCCCCTCAGCCCGGCTGAAGCAGCGAACGGCTCGCTGCGTACGATCTCGGCCAGCTGCCTGACGTAACCGGTCAGGGTGTGGCGCTGTTCGACGAGCGCTCGTCCTGCCCGTCCCATCCGGTCTGCTTCGGCGGGATTCGCGATGAGCTGCTCGATGGCCGCGCGCAAAGCCCGCGGATCACCAGGCGGCACGTAGATCCCCTGCACGCCGTCCTGCATCAAATCGACCTGGCCGCGCGTTCGTGTGACGATCACAGCCTTGCCCATCGACATCGCCTCCGCCAACACGGTCACACCGGCGTCGTACTCCATGTCCCGGACGGGTACGACGACGAAGCGAGCCGATGAGTACAGCCGCCGAAGCTCGAGGGGACGGTAGTGCCCCACCCTCGCGTTGGGGGGAACGCCGGCCCGCTCCAGCCGTTTCTGAAGGACGCGCCCTGGGAGGTCGCCGCTACCCACGGCGACGTGCGCCTCGACGTCAAGACCCCTTACCGCCCTGAAGAGCGTTTCGTAATCACGCCCTGAGATACCGACGGAGCAAATGAGGTTGCCCGAAGCTGTGTGCTCCGGTCGCCAAAACCGCTCGTCGACGGGCTGGAGCGCCTGATGGAGCTTGTGTCGCGGTACCCCAAGGCGCGTTGCGGCGATCTCGTTCTGCTGGCTGCTATAGCTCACGATCGCGCGCAGATGCGTGTGGACACGGAGATTACGAAGCAGGAACGCCTGACGGGGCGCCGACAACCACGAGGAGATCAGCACCAGGTCCCGACGGATCCGAGCGAGTTTGTGCAAGAACGCAAGGGGCAGGCCGACACGGTCGACCCACGCGCAGATATGGTCGTAGCGGCCACCGCGAAGGAACGCTTCGAGGACCTGCCCGTCCGCGCGGCTCACGCGCCGGGCGATCGTTCGCGCCAGAGGCATCGCCCGGGTCTCTAGGTACTGGTCGTCCAGCACGTCCGCTCCGAGGACGCGCGCCAGCTCGACGTAGTCCTTCCGCGGGCGCTCATCGGCATCCGCCTGCCGCGCCAGCTCCGGGCAGCTCGGCTGCCCGGGGTAGCTCGCCACGACGATGAGCGCGCGATCAGCGCTCAGGCTTTGACCCACCCTGTGCGCCGCGATGCTGGCGGCAGGCCGGGGGTGAGTCAAGCGCGCGCTGCGGCGTGGATTGAGCGGCAGTTGACGGTGGATTGAAGGAGCGAGCGTCATCCGACCGCCGTGGGCGCTGCCAAACCCAGAACGTCATGCGCCGCCGTAGCGCTCCTCAATCCCGAAGCCGTTGCATCCTCGACGTGACCGCCGAGCCGATGCTCGCGCCGCCGATCGGCGTTGCCGCACGTGCCGCCGTAACCCTCGAGCACTCACAGCTCGGTGATGCCCTGTACGTGGCGGCCAAGCGCGCGCTCGATGTCCTCGTCGCGACGACGCTCCTTATCGCTCTCCTGCCGCTCTTTGCAATCGTCGGCCTTGCGATCTGCATGGAAAGCGGGCGGCCGATCTTTTATCGCGGTGAGCGCGTTGGCCGGCTCGGTCGGTCGTTCACCGTCGTCAAGTTCCGTTCGATGCGGCCGAAGGCGGACGAGACGCCGCACATCGTCTTCATCCGCTCGCTGATGCGAGACGGCGCGACGCCATGCGAGCTCTACAAGGTGGCCAAGGATCCTCGCATCACACGCCTTGGCGGCTTCCTGCGCCGGACGAGCATCGACGAGCTGCCTCAGCTGTGGAACGTGCTTCGCGGTGAAATGAGCCTCGTCGGGCCGCGACCCGACGTCCCGTACGCGGTCGCGGACTACCCAGACCGGCTTTATGGCCGGCTCCTGGTCAAGCCCGGGATCACCGGCCTGTGGCAGGTGAGCGGACGCAGCCGGCTGAGCCTCCAGGACATGTATCGCCTCGACCTCGATTACGTCGCCGAGGCGTCGCTCGCGCTCGACCTGCGGATTCTCGCTCGAACCGTGCCCGCGGTCCTCAGCCGCGACGGAGCCGCGTAGTGGGGATGAGACGTGCAGCCACGGCGGTCCTTGCGATGTTTGCCCTCTCGTTGGTCGCGATGCCGCCCGCGCGCGCCATCGCCGCGGACAACCCGATCGTCGTCGAGAACCAGCAGCAGGGATCGACCGCATGGCGGCTCGGGGCGCTGGTCGCCGACGACGCGAGCGGGCAGATCAAGGGCTACGCGTCGGCGACGAGTGTCAACCAAGGTGACAGCCTCACGATCTACGTCTCGGTCAATCCCGCCCAGAAGTACACGATCGATATCTACCGGATCGGCTGGTACAACGGGACCGGCGGCCGGCTCCGGTTGCACGTGGATCCACAGGACGGGATCACGCAGGCGCCATGCACTCCCGATGCGACGACCGGGCTCATCGCCTGCAACTGGACCCCGAGTTACACGTTCACCGTTCCCTCGGATTGGACGAGCGGCATCTACCTCGGCATGCTGACCAACGCCGCGGGATACGAGAACTACATCCAGTTCGTGGTCAAGGACGGTCGGCCCGCCGCGTTCCTCTACCAGCAGGGCATCAACACCGACCAGGCCTACAACGACTACCCGAACGATGGCGTGAACGGCAAGAGCCTGTACACGTTCAACAGCTACGGCGCGAACACGATCTCAGGCGAGAAGCGGGCCGTGAAGGTGTCGTTCGACCGACCCTACTTTGATGAGGGGGACATGTTCGTCGGGACCTACGACATGTACCTCGTCCACTGGCTCGAGCGGAATGGTTACGACGTGACGTACTCCACCGACGTCGACACGCATGCCAACGGTAGCTCGCTGCAGACCCACAAGGGCTTCCTCTCGGGCGGTCACGACGAGTACTGGTCGAAAGAGATGTACGACGCGGTGGAGGCGGCGCGAAACATCGGCGTCAACCTCGCCTTCTTCGGCTCGAACGCGATCTACTGGCAGGTGCGCTACGAGCCATCAGCTTCGGGTGCCGCGAACCGCGTCCTGGTCTGCTACAAGGATCCGGGCCTCGACCCGGTGCAGGGCACGACGACGACGAGCCTGTGGCGCGATCCGCCGCTCAACCGTCCCGAGCAGGCGCTCATCGGCGTCCAGTACACATCCGGGGTGGAATGGGACAAGAACGTCCCGTACGTGGTGACAAATAGTTCGCACTGGATCTACCAGGGCACAGGCTTCAAAGATGGCGACACCGTCCCGGGGATCGTCGGCTACGAGATGGATCGACTCTGGGCCAACTACGCCGGACCGGACCCGAAGAGTCAGACGCTCCTTTCCCGCTCGCCCTTCACCTATGGCGGAGGTACCGCGGATTACGCGAACTCGTCGATCTACACGGCGCCGAGCGGCGCTCTGGTCTTCGCGTCCGGGACCTCGTCGTGGGACTGGGGTCTGGACAACGGCGATCCCCACGCGATCGCCGATCCGCGGATCCAGAAAACGACCGCGAACCTTCTGAACGCGTTCATGAACGGCGTGCCGCAGGTGAAGGACTTCAAGGTGGCAGCGGCGGCGACCGTGACCGCCGGAACCGCGTTCAGCCTGACCGTGACTGCGGAAGATGCCCAGGGCAACCCGGCGACGTGGTACAGCGGGACCGTCCACTTCACGAGCACCGATAGCTCGTCCGGGGTGGCGCTGCCGGCCGACGCGACGCTCACGAACGGGACGGGGACGTTCTCCGCGACGCTCATCAGGGCCGGTTCGCAGAACGTCAGCGCGACCGACACCGTGACGTCGACGATCACGGGCTCAGCCAACGTGACGGTGCAGGCGGCGGCAGCGGCGACCCTCGGCCTCACGGCCCCGCCGTCGGCGACGATCAACCAGTCCTTCCCTGTCACGGTCACGCTCAAAGACCGCTACGGCAACGTGGCGACCGGATACACCGGCAGGGTCCATTTCTCGACGAGCGATATCTCGCCTCTCGTGGTCCTCCCGGCCGACTACACCTTCGCGGCCGCGGACGCGGGGACCAAGACGTTCTCGGTGACGCTGCAGACACCTCCGAGCCAGACGCTCACGGTCGCCGACACGGCGAACGCGAGCCTGACCGCGACGGCCCAGATCGCCGTCGGCCTGCCCCTGCTGCCGTTGAACGTGAACACGCCGAAGGTCGTGCAGACGCCGCTGCCGCCTCAGGCAGGGCCGTGAAATGAAGAAGATCGCCGTAACCGCGTTGTCCGGGCTGCTCATCTTCGGGACGATGACCGTGCAGCAGCAATCCCCTGCGTTCGCCGCACCTAATCCGATCGTCGTCGAGAACCAGCAGCCCGGCTCGACCGCATGGCAGCTGGGACCGAACGTCGCCGATGACGCGCATGGCCAGATACAGGGGTACGCGTCCGCGACGAGCGTGAACCAGGGCGAGAGCTTGACCCTGTATGTCACGGTAAATCCGGCACAGCAGTACACGATCGACATCTATCGCATTGGCTCGTACAGCGGGTCGGGCGGGCGCCTGCGCTCGCACGTCCCTGGGCTGAGTGGAACGCCGCAGCCGACCTGCCCGACCGACGCGACGACCGGGATCATCGTCTGCAACTGGTCGCCCGGGTACACGTTCACCGTTCCGTCGGACTGGACGAGCGGCATCTACCTGGCTCAGCTCACCAACGCCGCCGGCTGGCAGAGCTACGTCATCTTCGCCGTCAAGGACGGCCGCCCCGCGGCCTTCGTCTACCAGCAGCCGGTGAACACGTATCAGGCCTACAACAACTACCCCGACAATGGGACGTCGTTCCACGACCCAAACGGGACCGGCAAGAGCCTGTACGGATGGAACAGCTACGGCGCGCAGACCCCGGGCACCAACGACTGGCGCGCGGTGAAGGTCTCGTTCGACCGTCCCTACAGCGGTGCGGGCGTCGCGACCTTCTTCACCTTTGAGTACAACCTCATACGCTGGCTCGAGGGAAACGGCTACGACGTGACCTACACGACCGACGTCGACACACATGCGAACGGGGCCCTGCTCCAGAACCACAAGGGGTTCTTCTCCACGGGGCACGACGAATACTGGTCCAACGGCATGTACGACGCCGTACAAGCTGCGCGAGACGTCGGCGTCAACCTGGCGTTCTTCGGGGCGAACGCGGTCTACTGGCAGGTCCGCTACGAGTCGTCGGCCTCAGGGGTCCCGAATCGGGTGATGGTCTGCTACAAGGACGCGAGCATCGACCCCGTCCAGGGACCGCTGACCACAGTGCAGTGGCGCCAGCCACCCGTGAACCGACCCGAGCAGTCCCTTCTCGGCATCCAATTCATGGACGAGGTCAACTGGAACAAGTCCGACGGCACGATAAACACCTGGCCGTACGTGGTGACCAACAGCTCCCACTGGATCTACGCCGGCACCGGCTTCAAGGACGGCGACAGCGTGCCGGGGCTCGTCTTCTACGAGATGGACCGGTACCAATCGAACTTCCCCGGTCCGACGGGCGGCACGAATCAGACCTTCTTATCGCATTCGAACTATCTGAACTGGGAGAACCCTCCAAAGCCTGAGTATCAGCAGACGTCGATCTACCAGGCTCCGAGTGGCGCATGGGTGTTCGCCGCGGGAACGATGGTCTGGAGCTGGGGGCTCGACAACTACTACGAGTCATATAAGGACGCACGGATCCAGCAGATGACCGTGAATCTGCTCAACGCCTTCCTGAATGGCGCGCCCAAGACGGTCCACGACCTCAAGCTCACCGCGCCGACGACGGTCACGGCGGGACAGGCGTTCAACATCACGGTCGTCGCTGAAGACGCGCAGGGCAGCCCCGTCCCCGGATACACCGGAACGGTCCACTTCGCGAGCGGCGACACGGCATCGGGTGTCGTGCTTCCACCTGACTCGACACTGGCGAACGGCCAGGGGACCTTCTCCGTGACCCTCGCCACGACGGGCTCCCAGACGCTGACGGTGTCGGACGCGGCGAACGCGCTTTCGACGACCGCGACGCTCACCGTGAGCGCTCAGCACGGCGCCGCAAGCCACTTCGTCCTAGCGACCACCGCGACGCCCACGTCCGGAAAGGCCTTCTCGTTCACAGTGACGGCGCAGGATTCGTCGGGCAACACCGATCCCAGCTACTCGGGAACCGTGCACTTCACGAGCACAGACACCTCGTCGGGCGTGCAGCTCCCGGCTGACGCAACGCTGACGAGCGGCGCCGGCACGTTCTCCGCGACGCTCATCAAGGCGGGCGCGGAGACAATCACCGCGACAGATACCGTCACGGCGAGCATCACCGGTGGCCTGAACGTCACCGTGGGCGGGGCGGGCGCGACGCGCCTCGCGCTTACCACAGCGGCGACGCCGACCGCCGGCGCCGCGTTCTCGTTCACGGTCACGGCGCAGGACTCGTCCGGGAACACGGATCCCACCTACGCGGGCACCGTGCACTTCACCAGCACCGACACAAGCTCAGGCGTAGTGCTGCCGGCCGACACCACGCTGGCAAACGGCATCGGCACGTTCTCGGCGACGCTCATCAGGGCCGGCGCTCAGACCATCACTGGGACGGACACTGCGACGGCGAGCATCACGGGCGCCCTGAGTGCCAGCGTGCGCGCGGCGGCCGCGACGAGGATTGGGCTCGCGACGAGCGCGACGCCTCGGGCGGGCAGCGCGTTCTCGCTGACCGCGACCGCTTTGGACCCCTACGGCAACACCGACACGTCCTACGCCGGAACGGTGCACTTCACCACCACAGATGCCTCGGTTGGGGTCGTGCTACCTGCCAACTCGACGCTCGCGAGCGGCACCGGCACGTTCTCCGCGACGCTCATCAAGGCCGGAGCGCAGACGATCACCGCTACTGACATGGCCAACGCGACGATCACCGGCGGTCTTAGCGTCACTGTCCGCGCGGCGTCCGCGACGCTGCTTGCGCTCGCCACCGGGAACTCGACGCCCACCGCGGGCACGGCCTTCTCGTTCAGCGTGACTGCGAAGGACCCGTACGGGAACACCGACACGGCCTACGCCGGGCGCGTGCACTTCACGACCACCGACACCTCGTCGGGCGTGGTCCTACCCGCTGATGCGACGCTCGCGAACGGAACGGGCACGTTCGCCGCGACGCTCATCAAGGCTGGCGCGCAGACCATCACGGCGAGGGACACGGTGACCGCGACGATCGCCGGTACGCTCAGCGTCACCGTCAAGCCGGGCGCTGCGGCGAGCCTGACACTCATCGCGCCGGCAACGGTTACGGCGAGCCAATCCTTCAGCGTCACGGTCACCGCAAAGGACGCTTACGGCAACGTGGCCACCGGTTACCGCGGTGCGGTGCACTTCACGAGCTCCGATATTCTCGCGACGCTGCCGGCTGATTACACCTTCACGAGCGGCGACGCCGGCACGCGTAACTTCTCGGTCACGCTCGTCACCGTGACGACGCAGACCGTCACGGTGACGGATACCGCCAACGGGGCACTTACGGCCAGCGCGCAGATCAATGTCAAGCTGCCGCTGCTCCCGTAGCGCTCACGAACATGACGATTGGGCCGGCGACCAGGGCGACCAACACGTCCTGGCGCCGGTTTCGTGAAGGACGCGTAACTCGAGTATCGATCGTGTTACTGCTTACGCTAGCCTCGGCTCTCCAGGGCGGCGGGCGGGCGTCATTGCGGGACGTCGCACTTGCTGCCGACAACCCGATCGTGATCGAGAACGAGCAGCCCGGTTCGAGCGGCTGGCAGCTCGGCCTCATCGCGGACGATGCGACCGGACAGATCAAGGGCTACGCGTCGGCAACCAGTGTCGGCCAGAACCAGAGTCTCACCCTCTACGTGTCGGTGAACCCGGCGCAGATCTACTCCATCGACGTCTATCGCATCGGCTGGTACGACGGGATGGGCGCCAGGCTTCGCCTCCACGCCGGGCAGCTCGCCGGGATCCGACAGAGCGCGTGTAAGCCGGACGCGAGCACCGGTCTCATCGCCTGCAGCTGGACCCCGAGCTACACGTTCACGGTCGGATCGGACTGGACGAGCGGGCTCTACGTCGCTGTGCTCACCAACAACCGCGGTTATCAGAACTACGCGATGTTCGTCGTCAGAGACGGCCGACCCGCGACATACCTGTACGAACAAGCCATCGCGACGGACCAGGCCTACAACAACTATCCCAATGACGAGCGAACCGGGAAGAGCCTCTATGCGTACAACAGCTTCGGCGCGAACACGATCGCCGGGGATGCTCGAGCGGTAAAGGTCTCGTTCGATCGGCCGTATGCCGACGACGGTTCGGGCAACTTTTTCTACTGGGAGGTCGACCTCGTCCGTTGGCTCGAGCGGAACGGATACGACGTGACGTACTCGACGGACGTCGACACGCATGCGAACGGCGCCGCCCTGCTCACCCACCGCGCCTTCCTCTCCGGCGGCCACGACGAGTACTGGTCGAAAGAGATGTACGACGCGGCCGAGACCGCTCGTGACGCCGGTGTCGGTCTCGCCTTCTTCTCCGCCGATGCCGTAAGCGTGCAGATCCGCTTCGAATCCTCGACCGCGGGCGTGCCGAATCGAGTGATCGTCTGCTACCGCGATGCGAACCTTGACCCGGTCAAAGGGGCGACGACGACAGTCTCGTGGCGCGACCCCTATCTGAATCGTCCCGAGCAGCGCCTGCGCGGGGTCCAGAACAACGCGTACGTCGACTGGGGCAACAACTTCCCCTACGTGGTGACGAACAGCGCGCACTGGATCTACGCCGGGACCGGACTTCGTGACGGCGACAGCATCTCGGGGATCGTCGGCTACGAGATGGACGGATATATGCCGGCCTATCCCGGGCCGAACGGCACGCACACGATCCTCTCCCGCTCCCCCTTCACCGACGTCGATGGACAGGCTCAGGTGGCGAGCGCATCCATCTACCAGGCCCCGAGCGGCGCTTGGGTGTTCTCATCGGGCACGACGTCATGGACTTGGGGCCTCGATGACTTCTCTGGCAGCCATGTGGATGCGCGGATCCAACGGATCACCGCGAACCTGCTCTCGGCCTTCGCCGCCGCTGCGCTCCCACCCGCCGTCCACGACCTCAAGGTGACGGCGCCCGGCGCGGTCCAGTCCGGACGTCAGTTCGACGTCGCGATCGTGGCCGAGGATGCGCAGGGAAACACGGTCAGCTCCTACAGCGGCACCGTGCACTTCGCGAGCGGCGACAGTGGATCAGGCGTCACGCTTCCATCGGACTCGGCCCTCGCGAACGGTCAGGGGACGTTCCCGGTCACGCTCGCAACTCCCGGTTCCCAGTCCGTGACCGTGTCCGATCCCGCGAACTCGCTCTCCACGACGGTAGCCATTACGGTCAACGCGCAGCAGGCCACCGCGAACCGTTTCGTCCTCAGCACGACGGCGACGCCCACGGCCGGCGGGGCGTTCGCCTTCGTCGTAACGGCCCAGGACTCTTCCGGAAATACCGACCCGGGCTACGCCGGAACGCTGCACTTCACGAGCAGCGACACGTCGCCCGGCGTCCTCCTTCCGCCTGACGCGACGCTCGCCAGCGGACAGAGCACCTTCTCGGCAACGCTCACAAAGGCGGGGCCGCAGACAATCACGGCGACCGACACCATGACCCAGACGATGACCGGCATCTTGAGCACGAACGTGCTCGCTGGTCCAGCTGCGACCCTCGACCTGCGCGCGCCCACGGCGGCGACGATGAACCAGGGCTTCAACGTGACGGTCACGGCGAGGGACCGCTACGGGAACGTCGCGACGAGCTACGCGGGCGCCGTGCGTTTCACGACGAGCGACGTGTCACCGCTGGTGCGACTCCCTGCCGACTACACGTTCGTCCTCGCCGACGGCGGGACGAAGGATTTCTCCGTCACGCTCGAGACGCCGCCGAGCCAATCGGTCGGTGTTGCGGACAGGACCAATCCGATTCTGTCAGCGAGCGCTCAGGTCGCCGTGAAGGTGCCGGGCGCCCCGTCCGCCGCGCAGACACCCCTGCCGCCGACGGGAGGACCGTAAAAGCCATGGGGACCCGCGAACAACCGGGTCGATCGCGGGTGCTCGTCGTTCTGGGCACGCGACCAGAGGCGATAAAGCTCGCGCCTGTGATCGACGCACTACGGCGCGCAGCCGATCAGTTCGAGGTGAAGGTCTGTGTGACCGGGCAGCATCGGGAGATGCTACGGCCGATCCTCGATCTGTTCGCGATCTCGCCGGATCGCGACCTCGACCTCATGCGCCCGAATCAGAAGCTCGCAGGGCTAACGTCCGCGGTCCTCACCGAGATGACGAGGATCCTCGAGGACCTGCGACCCGAATGGGTCGTCGTGCAGGGTGACACCACGACCGCATTCGCCGCATCGCTCGCGGCCTTCTATCAAAACGTGCGGGTTGCACACGTCGAGGCGGGCCTGCGCACCGGAGACATGCGCCAACCCTTCCCCGAGGAGGCAAATCGGCGCATTGCAGACATCCTTGCCGATCTGCACTTCGCCCCGACGGAGCGCGCTCGCCGCAATCTCCTGCGCGAGGGAGCCGATCCGGCGACGGTGTTCGTGACGGGCAACACGGTTATCGACGCACTTCGGCACGTCGTCGCGCTCGAATACGACGTCCTTTCGAGTCCGCTCGCCGCTCTCCCGCCCGGACGGCGCATCGTTCTCGTCACGGCCCATCGCAGGGAAAGCTTCGGTCGCGGCCTCGCCGCCATCTGCCGGGCACTGCGCCGCCTCGCCGATGACGTCCCTGACATCCAGATCGTTTATCCGGTCCACCTCAACCCGAACGTCGGCGACGCCGTGCACGAGCGTCTTGACGGCCATCCCAGGATCAGCTTGATTCCGCCCCTCGACTATGCGTCGCTCCTACAGCTGATGCGCCGCAGCACGATCATCCTCACCGATTCCGGAGGGATACAAGAAGAAGCACCGAGCCTCGCGAAGCCGGTCCTCGTGCTCCGCGCGGCGACCGAGCGGCCGGAGGCCGTCGAGGCGGGCTGCGCGCGGATCGTCGGGACCGATGAAGAGGTGATCGTCCGTGAAGCGCGTCGGCTCCTCGAGGACGCGGAAGCCTACGCTCGCATGGCTCAGGTCGCGAACCCATTCGGCGACGGACGTGCCGGCGACCGGATCGTGAGCGTGCTCCGCCGGACCGACAAGGCCAGCAAAGCGGCGGCGTGAGCGATGAGCGCTCATCTCCACGATATCGCGGCGACGATTGTGGGTTTGCTGATCACGCTTCCATCGGCGTACCTCGCCTTCCTGGCTGCGGTCAGCCTCCTGCCCCGGCGCGCGCGGCCGCGCGTCGGACCCAGTGCCGACCGCGAAACGTTCGCCATCCTCGTGCCCGCTCACGACGAGGAGCGCGTCATCGCACGGACTCTCGCGAGCCTTGCTGGACTCGAATACCCCCGCGACCGCTTCAGCGTGCACGTCGTCGCCGACAACTGCTCCGACGACACCGCCGCTATCGCACGCGACCGGGGGACCTGCGTCCACGAGCGCACCGATCCCCATCGCCCCGGAAAGGGGGCCGCGCTGAACTGGCTCGTAGACGAGGTGCTCGCGGAGCATCGCCACGTCGATGCGTTCGTGATCGTGGACGCGGACAGCGAGCTCTCGCCCGATTTTCTCCACGCGATGGGCCGTCATCTGCGGGGCGGGGCCGTCGTGGCGCAGGCGCTGAATCTCGTCAAAGTCGTGGACGACCGGCCCCTCGTCCGCATCCGTGAGCTCGCTTTCGAGCTTGGTTGCCACCTTCGGCCGCTGGCGTACGAGCGTCTCGGCGGTTCGAGCGGGCTCTTTGGAAACGGGATGTGCATCGACGCCGCGCTTTGCCGCCGGTACCGCTGGAGCGAGTCTTCGGTGGTCGAGGACGCCGAGCTGTTTTTGCGGCTTGTCCGCGGCGGCTACCGGGTCGAGCTAGCCACCGACGCGACGGTTCGCTCGACCATGCCGGTGACGCTACGCGAGGCCGGCTCTCAGGCGCTGCGCTGGGAGCGCGGCAGGTTCGATTACGTCCGCGAGCTCAGCGCACTCGCCGCAACAGGCCTGCGAAGACGCGATCTCAACGCGCTGTGCGCGTCACTGGCCGGGTTCAACCCACCGCTCGCGCTGCTCGCCCCTGGCGGCCTAGCGGCGTTCGTGATTGGAATGGCGGCGGGATGGGTGGCGCTCACGGTCCTTGCGACCATCGCTCTCGCATGCCTCTTTGGCTATGTCCTTCGCGGGGCCGTGCTCGGCGGCTTGGGCCCGAGCGTCTTCCTGCGAATACTGGTCTGGGCGCCGAGCTACTGCCTTTGGAAGGCTTGGGTGCTCAGCCGTGCGGCGTTCGGCGTGGGCCGCCGAGACTGGCAGGGCCGCGCGCGCGGGGACGCCGGGAAAGATCATGGCGCCACCGCAGCGTTCCTCAATCCGGATGAGGTTCCATCGACACATGGCTGAGCCGATCCGCGTGGTCATGACCGGGGGCGGCGGCTTCATCGGGTCCTATCTCCTCGCGCGACTCGTGGGCGCGGGGATGGATGTGACGCTGGTCGGCCCGCACACGGGTAAGTCGCGGTACACCGCGTCGCTCGTCGAAAAGGGCATCGTGCGGTTCTTGCGCTGCGACGGCTCATTCACGGACGAGGATCTGCTTCCGCGCATCCTCCGGAGCGCGGACGCACTCCTGCTCCTCGGCTACGTCATGCCAACCTCGTCGTCGCCGGCGCAAAGGGTGCTCGACGAGTTGACCTGCAACGTGTCCCCGACCCTTCGTCTCGTGCGGGCGGCGCTTCGCAGTCGTCCACACGTGGTCTTCGCGAGCTCCGTAAGCGTTTACGGAGTCCCGCCGCATTCGCCGGTGAGCGAGGACGATCGGCCTTCGCCGTCAACGCCCTACGCGATCGCGAAGCTCGTCTGCGAGGAGGCAATCCAGCTGCTCTGCGGCGCGGACGCGGCGACCGCAAGCATCTTGCGTTACTCGACCGTGTATGGGCCGGGCGAGGTGGTGCCACGGGCGATCCCGAATTTCATCCGCGCGACCCTCGCGGGCACGCCGCTGATTGTGAACGGCGATGGTCAAGACGAGCACGACTACGTCCACGTCGCGGACGTCGTGGATGCAACGATGGAGGCGCTGAGGCGCAGAGCTGCGGGTGTGTTCAACGTCGGCACAGGGATCGGTACGACGACGATCGATCTCGCCAAGCTCGTGCTGAAGCTTGCCGACACGTCCACGCCGATCTTGAGCGCGCCCGCTCAACCAGGCGCAGGGCGGCGGCTCCAGATCGTCTGCGATACCGAGGCGGCCCGCACCGCCTTGGGGTTCGTCGCGCGGCGCTCGTTGCCCGAAGGGATCTCCGAAGAGATCGGCTGGTTTCGCTCCGAGCAAGACCAATGCGCCCGCGCCAGCAGTAGGGTCGCGAGACACGCTCCTGCGGTAGCAAGAGCGGTCGCCTGAGACGATGGCCGGGGGCCGGTGAGCCCGACGCCAATGCGCACTCCGGCACCGGAAGATGTCCCGATCCCGATCCGGCACGCGCGATCGTGGCGGATCGTCCCGACGGTCGTCCGCGGAGTCGCGAGGCGAACGGTCGTCGAGCGACGGGGGTTCCGAAGTCGGTTACTGAGGGACGTGTGGATCGATGTCAAACGGTTTGGTGCCCCCAATGTCCGCATGATCGAGCTCACCAGCATTCGCGGCATCCGGAACGTGCGCGTCGACGGTCCCGTCGTACGTCACGGTCCGTTGGTCCTGTGCGCACTCGCGACCCTACTTGAATGCGACCGGATCTTCGAGATGGGCACGTTTGCCGGCGAGACCAGCTGGCTCCTCGCCCACAACGTCCCCAAGGCTCTGATCTACACGCTCGATCCGCATCCGCGTCAAGGCGGTCCCGCCGGGTACGCGGGGACTCCCGAAGAGGCGCGGATCACCGAGCTGCGTGGCGACCCGACCGACTTCGACTTCTCGCCCTACAGCGGGTCGATCGATCTCGTCCGCATCGATATGGGGCATGAGTGCCGCCACGTCGGAGCCGCTACCGGTGCGGCGTTCGGGATGCTTTCGGAGCTTGGATCGATCGTGTGGGACGACTACACGCACTGCCCGAGCGTCTATACGTACCTCAATGCTCTCGCGCCGTCGCTCGAACGGCCGATCTTCCACATCTCGGGCACGCGTCTCGCGTTCTATAGCCGCTGGGACATCGTCGTCGACTAAGCCGGCACGCCGTGCATGACGTCCAGCCGGAGGCCTGCCAACTCGGCCGCCGCATTGCCGGCGATCCACCTGATGGGCAAGCCACTTGCTTGTATGCTTCAACCGCACGGGACGCAGGGGGATGAGCGGCAACGGTTTGACGGGGCGTTTTCGCGTCTTGCTTGTCGACGACGAGAAGGATCTCGTTGACTTGCTGGCGTTCCTTGTCGATCAAGCTGGGCTGATCCCACTGTCCGCGACAGAGCCCCAGGGAGCACTCGAGCTCTTCGAGAAGGAACATCCCAGTCTTGCGGTCGTCGATCTCAATCTTCGGCCCTGGGATGGATTCGAGCTTCTCGCCGAGCTGCGCCGACGAAGCCCGAAGATGCCGATCCTCGTTCTGACTGCGCGCGGAGCCGAAGATGACAAGGTCCGCGCACTCGACCTCGGTGCGGATGACTACGTCGTCAAGCCGTTCGGGCATCGAGAGCTCGTCGCGCGCATCAAGGCGCAGGCGCGCCGCGCGGAGCTCGACGGCAACGGCGCCCCGGCGGCCGTCCTGGAGGTCGGACCGCTTCGTCTCGACGTCCGGGAGCGCACCCTCCAGCTCGATGGGCACGACCTGCGACTCACCGGGACGGAGTTCCGGCTTCTCGAGTATCTGATGCGTAACAGCAACTCGGTGGTCCCAACGGCGGCATTGGCGAAATACGTTTGGGGATACGACGACAGTCCCGCCCGGGAGGTCGTCCGTGTGACGGTGCACCGATTGCGGCGGAAATTGGGCGACGACGGTCAACGACGACGCTTCATCGAAACGATACCTGGGGTCGGTTTGAAGCTCCGACCGAGCGTGGCCAGGCAGGAGAGCCACCGCTCCTAGTAACGCCTTTGTCGCGGCAATACGGTTTTGGTAACGCCCTTGTTCCTAAACGCTCCATAAAAGTCACCACACGAAGGCATTTTCCTTGCGGCCTCGTGACCTCATAACAGATGGAAGAGGTCCGGGTCTTGTGATCAAGTTGTTACTCGTCGAAGACGATCCCGACATGCTCGATCTGACCGCGTACGTCCTTCGCCGTGAGCGTTTCGTCGTCGCCGAAGCATCCGATGGTGCCCAGGCGATCCGGCGATGGAAGGCCGACCAGCCCGATCTTGTCATCCTCGACCTTGGCCTGCCCAGCCTCGACGGATTCGAGGTCTTACGTCGCATCCGCGAGGACGGCAACACGCCCGTGCTTATCGTGACCGGGCGACGAGACGCTCAGGATATCCTGCGGGCCTTCAATCTCGGCACTGACGACTTCGTGCCAAAGCCGTTTGAATTCCGGGAGCTCATAGCACGCGTTCGGGCCATCCTTCGTCGGGCGAAGACCGTCACGCAGGAGGTCTCCGAGCCTCGGTTGCAGCTCGACGGCCTCACGCTCGACCCGCAGACATACGAGGTGAGCTGGCTCGACAAAGATGTACGGCTCACCCCCACCGAATTCCGGATCCTCTATCTGCTCGCAACGAACGCCGGTCGCGTAGTCCCGGCGAGCCGGCTCTACACGTATGTCTGGGGAAGCCAGGGTGCGGATGCGAACGCGCTGCGCTCGCACATCAGCCACCTCCGGCGAAAATTCGAGACCGAAGGCGGTGCGCCCGGAACGATCGTCTCGGTGCCCGCGGTGGGCTACATCTTCAAGCGGCCGGGCCCGCGGGTCGCCGCACCGCTGCCGCAGCCTTCGGCGACCGCGCTTACGCCCGCGCCTGTGGAGCGTGGCGCAGCCTCACATACCGCGGAGATCCGTCCCCCAACTCACACGTTGACGGCTGTCCGCGCACCGACCGCCTAACGACCGCATCGCCGTAGCGTAACGAAGCGACATCGGCCGTTGAGGGTCCCCGAACCTCAACAGCGCGCACGCACGCCACGAATCCGGCCTCATGCGCCCCGCGCACTGTGCCTCAACGCTCCTGGCGTCGAATGGAAACGTGCGCCAACGGCATAGCCTTCATCCAGCGGGTCATCATGCAGCGCGATGCTGGCGGCTCCTGGGTGTCGCCGCGCTCGTCGCGTTGCAGATCACGCTGATCCGCGTTCAGCCTGCGCTCGCAGCACCGGGCGACCTCGTTGCCGATGTGCTTGCCGTCGCGAGCTATCCGCAAAGCGTCGCACCGAGCATCGCTTTCGATGGGCACTATCTGTATCACACCGGATACGGCGACTCGGTCCTCCATCGACTGAACGTGCCGCCGGCGGGCGGAGCGAGCACGGCGACGGGCGAATACGACGTGACCATCCAGGGAGCGGCGACGGGAATCATGACCCTCTCTTACGACTCCGGACGCGACGCGTTCTGGGCCGTCAGCGGCGACGGCCTCTCGATCTATCTGCTGACCAAGAGTGGCCTCGCCTCGCTCGCATTCACGATCGATCCGGCAACCGATAGGCCGGGCTTCCAACCTGTTGGCGACTACCCGAACGAGATCAAGATCGCGTACGACGCCGCCGACGACACGATCTGGTACAGCTCGGACGCGGGCGTGCGCATCTACCACTATCACACCTTCGCCGACGGCTCAGGGACTGCCGACCTTGTGGCGGGCACGCCATATATCGATATCGACGTCGCGCCGAACAACATGGATCCGCAGTGCGGCTACAGCCAGAGCAGCGGTGTCGCGGTCGGTGGCGCTCATCTCTTCATCACCGCCGCCGGCTGTCCCTATTACTTCGAGTACACAAAGACCGGCGGCAAGGTCGCTGTTTATCCCTACAACCGGTACGACTCGCCGACGAGTGCTGAGGACCTCGAATGCGACGACGTGAGCTACGCGGTCCCGGTGTTCTGGGTGAGGGACGCCTTCGATGGGCACATACGCGCCTTTGAGCAACCGCCGGGAACGCCCTGCGTCTACGGTGGTGGGCCTCGGCCGACGGCGCGTCTCGCGCTCGCCATCGCGGCCACTGGGCCCACGGCCGGAGCCGGCTTCACCTTCACGGTCGTGGCGCAGGATCGCTTCGGCAGTTTGACACCCAGATACGGCGGAACGGTCCACTTCACCAGCACCGACGCCTCGTCCGGGGTGATCCTTCCGCCCGACTCTTCGTTGAGCGGCGGTCAGGGAACCTTCTCTGCGACCCTCATCAAGGCTGGGCCGCAGACGATCACCGCGACCGATGCGGCGAACGCGTCGGTCACGGGCTCCCTCACCGTCACCGTGCAGGCGGCGAGCGCGGCAAGCCTGATCCTCAGGACCCCGGCCAGCGCGAAGCCAGGCCAGGCCTTTGCCGCAAGCGTCACTCTCAACGATCGCTTCGGCAACCTGGCAACGGGTTACACGGGAACGGTCCACTTCACGAGCTCCGATCCGCTTGCGACGCTCCCGGCGGATTACACGTTCAACGCAGCCGATGGCGGCGTCCATGGATTTTCGGTCACGCTCATGACCCCGACGATCCCCACGCTCCCGGGCCAGACGATCACGGTCACGGATACGGCGAACGCGAGCCTCGGCGCGACCAGTCCGCCGGTGAACGTGAGCCCGCTCTAAGCGGTCGCGGCCGCCTTCAGCCAGCGCCGGATCGCGGCTTTGTCTAGGTCCGCCGTGTTCCGCACCTTCAACATCCGGTTGCTCTTGCCGCTGCCCTCGAGCTTCTTGCCTGGGTCTGCGAGCGCGGCCGGCGGCGCAAAGAAGTTGATCCCGACGTGCTCCTTGAAGGACGCGAGCGCGCAGACGTTCTTTCCGTTCACCTGGTAGAAGGGCACGCCCCACTTGATCGTCGTGGTGGCATTTGGAATCGCTTCGATCACGATCGCGTGTAGCCGCTCGAGCAGAGCGCGCTGATCCGCCGACTGTTTCGCGATGTAGATCGTGGCGGCTTTGGTCTTAGAGCTACCGGGGCTGGTCTTCAAGGCGGTCATCGCGTCCTCCATGGTGCTGTCCGAACTCGGGCGGAACGTTAGAACGGTCGCGGCCGTCGTGCTTCTCCAAAACTGCTCGGTCTCGTCCACGCCATCGCGAAGCACGCCGGGACCGGAGCCACGCCCTTGCGGCGCCGGTAGTCGGTGGGCGACTCGCCCACGATGTCGCGGAACGTGCGGCTGAACGTCCCGAGGCTGGCGAAACCGACGCGGTGTCGCTGGAGATAGCGATGCGGTGGCGCGACTCATCCGTCGCTCCTGAGGGTGGTCGGGCGCGCGGTGGGCTCTGGGTGGCTCGAACACCCGACCTCAGCGATGTCAACGCTGCGCTCTAACCAGCTGAGCTAAGAGCCCGCGAGAGATCAAGGATAACGCGCGGCGCCTTCGGCGCGCACGCCGGCGAACATCCGCAGTCCGTCGACCGGAGCGTCCTTCGCGAAGCACACGATTCGGAACGCTCCGAGGCCGTTCGGATCGAGCAGTTCATCGACCGCCGACCGCCGGCTCGCGGCGCGGAGCTGATCGATCGGCGTCGCCGCGCGCGCGGCGGTCTCGCGAATGCCGAGCGCGAGCAGCACCTCGCGCTGCGTTGCCGCACCAGCGAAGCGCAGCCCAGCGCCCTCGGCCGCTCGACGGATCGCCGTGAAGTCGACGCTCGCGGTCAGGTCGTGCCGGCCGGGTTCAGCGAGCGGGTCGGAGAGCAAACGCTGCTGCGCGAAAGCCCGCACCGTGCCGGCTCCCGCGCGCCTCAGCAGTTCGCTCTCTTCGCCGCCGTAGTCGACGAGCAGGACATACCCCGAGACCACCGCCGCCGCCAGGCTCGCGACCCAACCTTCGGCCGCCGGGCTCGTTTCCCAGCGTCCGCCGACCGGCACGGCTTCGGGGATCCGCCAGCGCAGATCCGCGCTGCTAGGCACGCGCAGCGTCTCGACAAGGGTGCCGGCTGCTTCGCCGACGAAGACTTCGCGAACGCCATCGGCGGTACGCGAGAGCACGTGGACGGGGAACGCGTCGAGCACCTCGTTGGCGAACACGACGCCGCGGATGGGAGCGAGGTTGTGCGCGACAGACGCCCACCGCAGGTCCCGGCCTTCGAGCGCGAGCGACTGCTGCGCGCGCATGCGCGGCGACACCTCGACGATCGCGGGACGCGCGGCACGCGCCGCGTCAGGGCGCTCGCGCTCGAGGGCTGCGAGGAGATCCCGCATGAGAATTCCCCGCCCTGCTCCCGCCTCCACGAGATCCCACGGTGCGGGTTTTCCGATCTGCGTCCAGAGATCGGCGATCCCGCGCGCGACCGTCCGTCCGAACGCCGGGCCAAGATCGGCCGAGGTGACATAGTCGCCGCCGAAGCCCAGCGACGCGTGCGTGGTGTAGTAGCCGTCGTCGGGATCGAAGAGGGCGGCTTCCATGAAGTCGGCGAAGCTGATGGGACCAGACGCCCGGATCCGCGCGACGAGACGCTCGGCGAGCGTCAGACCGTCATGCGCCCCAGCGGGGCGGACCCGGTGGTCGGATCTCCGGCGGGCGCGGAGAGTTGTGTCCGTCGAGCGGGATCTCTTCCGATGGCTTCCACGACCGCGCGACGGCGAGCTCCTCTTTCGCGAGAACGGTGCGGCCGAAGCGGCCGTACGTCGAGAGCTCGAAGTTCGAGGTCTCGCCGAGTGCACCGTGCGGGCAGACCTCGACGCAGTCGCCGCAGTAGATGCACCGAGTCACGTCCAGCTCGTACGTCTGCAGATCGCGCTCGCGCATCATCAGCGCGCCCGTCGGGCACGTCTCCGCGCACGCCCCGCACGAGACGCAGTCGGTGTACTTGAGCGAGACGTTCCATGGCGTCGTCACGATCGCGTCGTATCCGCCGCCCATGAGCCCGTAGCAGTTCGCACCGATGACGTCCCGGCAAATTCGGACGCACTGGGTGCAGTTGATGCACTTGTTGAGATCCCGAAGGATGAAGTCGTGGCTGAAGTCGTACTCGTAGTCGTGGTAGTCGACGGGTTCCGCTCGGTGGAAGCGGTTATCGGTGAGGCCGTGCTCGAGTGACAGACGCTGCAGGTGGCAGCGGCCGACATCGGGACACACGCACTGGAGGCACCGCGCCGCCTCCTTCTCCGCCGCCGCCTTGTCGTAGCCGTTCTCGATGACCTGGAAGCTCTGGACCCGGTCGGGGAACGGGAGCATCGGCATGCGGACCTGCGGCTCCTCAGGCTTGTACGGAACGATGTCGATGAGCTCGGGCACGGCCTCTTCCTGCGCGATCTCTTCGGCGACGCGGGCCATATCGTCGCCGGCGAGATAACGGTCGATAGCCTTCGCGGCGAGCTTTCCCTGCGCGACGCACTCGATGACCGTGCGCGCGCCCATCTGCACGTCGCCGCCGGCAAAGACGCCGGGGCGGTCCGTCATGAGCGCGCCGTTGGTCACGATCGTCTCGCGCTTCGTCTTGCGGACGGAGGGTTCCTTCTCGAAGAAGTCGAGATCCGGCAGCTGGCCGATCGCGGGAATCACGGTGTCGCACTCGATCGTGAAGTTGGAGCCCTCGACCGGCACAGGCCTGCGACGCCCCGAGGCGTCGGGCTCGCCGAGCGCCATCCGCTGGAACTCGATGCCGCCGACGCGGCCGTTCTTCTCGACGATCTTCACCGGTGAGGCGAAGAACTCGAGGCGGATGCCCTCGTGTTCGGCGTCGTCGACCTCGCTGTAGTGGGCCCCCATCTCCCTGCGCGAACGGCGGTAGACGACGGTGACCTCCGCCCCGAGCCGGCGCGAGGTGCGTGCGCAGTCGAATGTGGTGAATCCGCCGCCCACGACCACGACCTTCTGGCCCTTACCGACCGGCACGGGGTTTCCTTCAGCGTTCATGCGCAAGTAGTTGATCGCCTCGATGACTCCGGGAAGGTCGATGCCGGGGATGGGGAGGTCGTTCGAGCGCCAGCACCCGATGCCGAGGAACACCGCGTCGTAGCCCTGGGTGAAGAGGTCGTCGATGGAGAAGTCGCGACCCAGTGTCATGCCGCCTTTGAACTCGGTGTCACGGAGTTGCCACACCGAATTCAGCTCCTTGTCGAGCTTCACTTTCGGAAGCCGGTACTCGGGGATGCCGTAGCGGCAGATACCCCCCTGCTTTTCCATCATGTCGAAGACCGTCACCGCGTGGCCCTTGAGCGCGGCGTAGTACGCGCACGTGAGGCCCGCAGGTCCCGCGCCGACGACCGCCACGCGCTTCCCGGTCGCGGGCAGCTGCGGGAATGGGGTCGGTGCCTGATCCATCTCCATGACCATCTCGCCGGTGTAGCCGTGGCACTGGCAGATCGCGATCTCTTCCTCGACGAGGCCGCGCCGGCAGACCTCCTGGCACGGCTTCGGGCAGACGAGCCCGAGCATGTACGGGAACGGCAGCACCTCTTTGACGAGGCGCGCGGCTTCGACGTGCTGGCCCTTTGCCATGAGCTCGAGATACCCGGGGATGTCGATGTGCGTCGGGCATCCGACCTGGCACGGGGGCATGCAGTAGGCGTTGTGGTCCGACAGGATGTATTCGAGGTTCTGGCGGCGCAGCTTGAAGAGCGAGTCGGACGCTTGGGTGATCACCATGCCCGGCTGCACCGGCAGATGGCACGAGGGCATCGGCCGGTGATAGCCCTCGATCTCGACGAGACACATCCGGCACGCGGCGGCCGGCGCGAGCTTCTCGTCGTCGCACAGCGTCGGGACTTCGAACCCCGCGCGCTGCGCCGCCCTGAGGATCGACTCGCCGACGACCGCGGTGACTTCTTTGCCGTCGATCCAGATCGTGCACGTCGGCTGTCCGCTTGGGATCTCGCCGACATGCGCCACCGTCGGGATCTGTGACTCGCTCGGTTGCGTGTACCGCTCGAGCAGGCTCATGCGAATTCCACTCTATCGGCCGCGCTCGGTTGCGCGCGGAGCGGGTCCTGTGCGGCGCGGCGGTCGGTTGAGGCTCGGGTGCTCGCGTGCTCGCCTTCCCGCCCGCCTCTGCGCCCACCCCGAAACGCGAGCATCACGGCTGAGCCATGGTCTCGTAGCGGCGGGACCGCACCGGGGTGCAGCTTCCTTCCGGGCAGCGCATGTCTTGAATGTGAATTCGGTAGTCGTCGGGGAACTCGCGCATCGTGGTGCGCAGGATCGACGGCGCGGTGATCCCGAAGCCACAAAGTGAGAAGCGTTCCATGTGATCGCCCAGCTCGTCGAGCCACGGCAGATCGCTGTCGCGGCCGAGGCCCGAGTACATGCCTTCGAGGATCCCTTGCACGCGCTTCGTCCCCACACGGCACGGGACACAGATGGCGCAGCTCTCCCTCGCGAGATACGCGAAAAGCTTCGCGGCCTCATTCACGATGCAGGTTCCGACCGGGATCGCCCGCACCTGCGCCGAGCCCATGTGCGTGCCGGCGACTCGCAGGTCGTCGAAGTCGAAGCGCGTGTCGGACCGCGTCGCGTTCAGGATCCCCCCGGTCGGGCCGCCCACGTGGAGCCCCTTGAGCTTCGCCGTCGTACCGCCCGCTTCGCTCACGATGTCGCCGAGCGATGTGCCAAGGGCGACCTCGTACACGCCGGGATGGGACACCGCCCCGGTCACCGATACGAGCTTGGTGCTCGCGCGAACTTGTTCCTCGACCACGAGCGGGAGCCACGCGAGCGTCTCGATGCTCGAGACGAGCGTCGGCCGCAGATTCAGTCCTTGCGAGGCCGGGTAAGGCGGTCGCTGGCGCGCCATCGCGCGGCGCGATTCGAGGACCGCGAGCAGCGCCGACTCCTCGCCGCCCATGAAACCTCCAGGCCCGAGGGCGACCTCGATGGCGATCCCAAGCTCGTCCTGGTGATCCGCGATCGCGCGCTCGACGGCCGCGCGGGCCTCGGTGGCGCCGGGATGGAGATAAACGAAGGCTTCCTTCGCATCCACGGCGTGGGCGGCGATGGCGATGCCTCGCAGCGCGGTCGCGGCGTTACGCGCGAGAAGCGTTCGCGCCAGCGGGCTTCCGGGATCGGCGTCGTACCCATTCGCGACGACGTACGGCTGCCGTCCATCCGCGTTGCGCCGCACCGCACGAAGCTTGTCGGCGAGCGGGTAGCCCGCCCCACCCCGTCCGCGAAGACCGCTCTTCTCGACCGCGTCGATGAGCTGCTCGGGCAGGTAGGACCTCGCGCGCTGGAGTGCACCGCGCGCCTCGCCGTCGAGGATTCGTGCGGCGGTCCTAGCCGGCATAGGTGGGCTCGACGACGTGTCTGAGCTCGGCCTCACGGAGCTTGTCGTGGGCCGGGGCGGGGCTTGCCTCGGGCCACGCACCCGCAATGGCGACGTTGCCGGTGTACCGACGGCCACCTCGTGGCACCGCGGTGCCACGGCCCGGCGGCGCCCCGCGGAAGTTCGCGAGGAGCGACGCCGTCGTGTATAGGTCAGTCATCGTCTTGCCGAACTCAGCCGCGATCAGCTCGGAGGCGGTCCAGGGCAGGTAACCGTAGGCGGCGTTCGTCGAATAGAGCACGCGCGTTAGGCGATCGGCACCCTCGGGCGTCTCGCGGAGGATCCGGCGGACGGGTCCGAGATCGACGCGCTCGTCTTCGGCCGGGATCGTCGTGACCGCGGTCGACATCGGTCGACGATCGCCGTATGGCGCCGTCTGCACCATACGGATCCGGTAGTACGACGCGCGCGGCGCGAGCGGCGGGCGTTTGCGGAAGCCGTCCCGGAACCGATAGGAGATCGAGATCGCGCGCGGCGGGCAGGCCTTCTCGCACATGAGGCACGACTCGCACTTGAAGATGCTCGTCTCCGGCTCGAGCAAGAGGGCGATCAGCCCGCGCGATCGCTCCGGCAGATCACGCTTCTCGTACGGATATTTCCTCGTCACCGGACGCGGATGCAC
>Ga0209689_1000007_pt1 | contig 82890 bp, 67 predicted proteins | sample GraSoiAngelo_149_FD_187119 | JGI IMG/M metagenome (GOLD analysis project Ga0209689, IMG submission 187119) | Grasslands soil microbial communities from the Angelo Coastal Reserve, California, USA - 14_1009_09_30cm (SPAdes) (version 2) | ecosystem: Environmental > Terrestrial > Soil > Grasslands ... | reverse complement strand
AAGCAGGCATTTTCACTCAGAAATCCACAAGGGCTCTTCGACCAGTTGTGAAAAGAGTTTTACGGCGAATCTTCAACCGTGTTCATCTGGGACTGTCCCGAACCGGATCCTCTCCCTGATGCGCGACCGGCCCGCCAGACAAATTCACGTGCATCTCGGTGTCGTCGGGCCGGGTCATTTCCATCGCCCAAATCGCGGCTGGGCGCATATACATTGAAGCACGGTAATTCCCGGTGATGTCCCAAGCCTCAGGCGTGCGGAACCAATAGCCCTTAGTTTCATAAGTCACGTGGAAAATACCTCGGGCCGTGTGGTAGGCCTGGTCTTTCATTCCTTCACTGAGGAGCAGCGCGGCCAAGCCAAATGTCGTCCCTGTCCACACCTCTTGAATCTGTTCGTTGGTTTTGATGATGGAGCCATTGTCGGCAATGCCGTTCACCGCCCCCATCTCTCCGCCGGCAAACTTCATGACATTAAACGCGAAAATCTTTCCGAGAGCCTTCAGCCGCATTTCGCGCGGGATTAGATCACCAAGGCCGGTCATGTTGGCATACCACTGTCCAGCAAGCTGATCCGCCTGGATACTGTTCCGGTAATCGCTTTCCGTGTCGTAAGAGAAACACTCGCCATTCCACAGCTTGCCGATGTAGGTGTTTTGGCCCTTCAAAAACATTCCGTGGTATTGCGCCGCGGAATCAACCTCGCCTAGAACTTTTGCCATCTCTTCGGACGCGCGCAGGGCGGCCAACCACAAACCGCCGGAGTAGGCGCTCGGACCGCGTACAACCCATGTATCGTAGGTTTGGTCCGGATATCCCTCATTTTCCGGTAGACCTCCACCATGGTCGTACTGCTGAAGGTAGCGCATCGCCTCTTTCACCGCAGGCCAGGTATAGCGGAGGAAAGCGAGGTCCTTTCTTTGGGTCAAAACGAAGTCGCGGTAAATCATGAGCACGAACTTCGAGTTCAAATCCTTCCACCCGTTCGTGTCCTGCCAGGCAAATTGATTTACGTCGAAGAATGGATCCTCTTCAGGCACGCCCAGATCATGGGGAACCGCTCCCTTTCTCTTGCGAACGCGTAACGTGAGATCGCCTGCCTGTTGCGACTTCCAGACCCACAATCCTTTTTCCGGCAACTCGTGGGGCACAGTATCCGCAAACTGACGCAACACCTGTTTGTCTATGTCCGGCCAGAATTTAGCGAGGGGCATGGAACCGTAGAAACGCACATCCAAGGTTGCATAGTAGGGATAATCGAAGCATTCCATGAATGCAAACGTAGCCGGCTCCTTCTTGTCGGATCCAATCGGGCGTCCCCAGAAGGAACCTCCATCCGCTATCGTATAGAGTTCGTTGAAGAGCATGCCGCGGTACCAGAGCGGCTTACTCTCATCGTTGACGTAAGGAGCTTGCCAGGCATCAATTTTGTCGCTCCACACAGCCGACTGGAGCAGACCGTCGCGGGCTATGCCCCAGGTATTTGTTCCGGTGGTTCCGTAGAAATCGGTGTAACGGCGATACCACTGACGTCCCGAGCCGAACGCGACGATGGGCAGGTCCCACGAAATGACCATGGGAATGACGCGTTTCTCACCGGGCTTTAGCGTGAAGCGTACAGCGATTGCGCCGGCGAGTTTCTCGCCACTGCTGACCCAGGCTTCATCGCTGTTGGCGAGTCTTCCGTCCTTAGCGAAGGGCTTCCATATGGATTTTCCGTCGCCTTCTGCCTCAAAGGTTGTCTGATAGCTGACTTCCACGCCAGGCGACTCCAAGGCTGCGATGGCGAACTGCCCATCCCATTCATTGGGAACAGTGCCGGCGCGATTGTGTTCGAACACAATCCCTTTCATGGCCTCAGCCGGGCCCAGAGATTCATTGGCGAAGCGGTTGTGGTTTCCTTGATTCAAAGCTCCCGTGAAGTCCCGAGAAAAAGTGCGGAACCACCCCAACATGTTCGTCCATGAACACAAGACGGATACGGTGACAGTTTTGCTGGTCGGGTTTGCCGCATGCCAGCGATAGACCGCAACCGGATAGCTTGACTCCCGGTAATTGTCGGGAAGGATAGGAGAAAACTGCTCCAGGACAACATGCGCCGGAAATTTCTCCCACCGGTAGTCAAACCAAGACTTAGGATAGAGCGCGTAATAGTCGCCCGCGCCCACGGGATAATCCCACTCCCAACTGCTCAGTTGGCCTCCCGAAGGATGGTCGGTGAAAAGAACGCGTGCGGTTCCTGTGGCCGCGCCCTCGGTCTGCTGAAACATCGCGAATTGATTGGCATTCACCGTGTGATATTTGTGTACGCCGGCTTTGATGTGCCATCGCGCAAAATCGCCTCGGAAGGTTCGGGAAAACGTGCCTGCCCCGAATCCGCCCACCGGCGCACCTTGCCAGAAACCGTCATCGATGTGACCCGCGTCCAAAGAAGGTTTTTTTGTGCCGGCATTTTCCAAAGGTTGCCCGATGGCACGCTTCCAAGCTGCTTTGGGGATGTTTTCGCCGCTCCATGCCGTAAGGGTGAGGGTGCAGAGGATGAACAAAAGGGTAGATCGTCGACGCACGTACGTGTTCATTGAACCTCCGGGATTCGCCCGCACACTCAAGGCTCGCAACAGCGCCATCAGCTTGTACGAAATCAGGCAAATGATAGGAGAAAACCGGTATTCTAGCAATCTAATTAGGTAGCGTAGAACAACGGAAGCGGAAGAAAATTCACTTCGAATGGTTGCCCGCGTTGCCAAAATTAGGGCTTGTCCATCTCCAGGCTTTCGCGCTTCTTTAGCCTGTTGGCCTCTATCAGTTTCTGGTAAGCCGCCACCGCCTGTCCGGCTTCCTGCACGCGACCCGCGCGACGATAAGCCTGGCTCAATTGAAAGTATACGGCGTCGTGTTCGGGGGCAAGCTTTTTGGCCCTTTCCAGGCTCTCAATGGCGCCGGCGGCGTCTCCCTGCTGCAGCAGGGCGCGCCCCAGTTCGAAGTGAGCCAGTTCATAGTCGGGCATGGCCTTGACAGCCTCGCGCAACAGACTAATAGACTCTGGCAGCTGGCCTTGCAAGAGCAGCGTGTAGCCAAGATGGTACAGCGTGTGGAGATCGCCTGGGCGAAGGTCGAGTTCGGCGCGAAATTCCCGCGCGGCGGATTCGAACTCCTTCTGCCGGAGATAGACTAGACCGGCGTAGTAGTGAGCTTCTGGAAGCCGGGGATCGAGCCGCGAAGCGTTGCTAAGCTCGTTGACGGCGCTCGCGTAATCCTCCTGTTGCGCGTAGGCCTTGCCAAGCAAAAGGTGGACCGAGGGGTTGTCAGCATTTTGCTCCAGCAGCCGGCGAAAAATACCAGCAGCAGCTCCCGGTTGGCGGGTGCGGACCAGAGCGGTGCCCCACGCCAGCAGCAGACCAGCATCGTCGGGTGGATGTTCGAGAAAGGGGTGGAGAACTTCAACGACTTTCTCATCTTTCTCCAACATGGAATAGCTGAGGCCCAGAAGTTGGCGGATGAAAGAGTCGTCAGGATGGGCTTTGAGTTGGCGCTCGAGGGGTGGAACAGCTTCCAGGTAGAGCTCGGCGCGGAAACTGGCGAATCCCCAGTTGAGATCCAACCCGGGGAGATCGGGCTTCCATGCGGCAGCCTGCCTGAAAAACTCGGCAGCTTCTGGAAATTTCGAGTCTTTGGCCCGCATCACGCCCAGGTCATTATAGGAACTGCCCAGGATTTCTCCGACAAATGAACGGTATTGCTTGGCTGCTGCTGTTTCTTTTGCTGTGGCCGGCTGCTTGCCCACTGGGCCCACGGGCAAGCCCTGCCGGATCATATTCTGCGTGCCTTGTTTTTCCTCAGCGGAACCTGCCCCTAGCAGGTCAGCAACGCGGTCCGAAACGCGACTCTCGCCGGCATCTTCCGAACTTTTCTTCTCGTCGAAAATGTGCTTCACATCGTACTTGAACTTCGCTTCTCGTATCTGCTGGGAGCGTGCCAGCGCTTTCCTGGCCTCCTCCTCGCGACCGAGCCGCCGCAGATTCTGCCCGAGCAAGTAGTATGCGCGGCTGGCCTCGCGTAGCTTGTCTTCTTCCGGGTTGCCCACCATGCTGACGTACTTTTCGAGAACTTCGACCGCGGCCTTGATGCGATTCGTTGCCGCGTAGGTTTCGCCCAGATAGAGGTAGACGGAAGCCTCCTTAGGCCGCAGCCGCGCTGCGTGGAGAAGAGCAACTTCCGCGGCCGGAAAGTCGCGCAAGTTCACGTTCGCAATCCCCAGAAGTTCCTGTACTTGATATTCATCGGGATGCAGCTTGACTTCTTTTTCGAATTCCTGGCGCGCCTGTGGGTAACCTTCTTCCTGATAGTGCTCGAGATAGGCGTACCCGAGAAAGCCGTGAGCGCGGGGATACTTCGGATCAAGCCTGATCGCCTGGCGAAATTCAGGGATAGCCTGCTGCGGGATCTTGGCCACCAGGTAGGCCCGGCCAAACAGCATATGCAGCGCCGCCGATTCTCCCATCGTGGACTGAAGTTGATGGAACCACGCCGAGGCTTCGGCCAACTTCCTTGCCTTCAAATAGGCAATCCCAAGAAAATAGCCGGTTTCGAAATCATCCTCGAGATCTACCGAAGCCTTCAACTCCTGGATCGCATTATCGGAATCCCCCTCGAACACGTAGATTCGACCGAGGAGTCCACGTGCCCGGGCATGGCTCGGCTGTGTGGCCACAAGAGATTTCAGCAACGTCTTCGCTTTGGCGACTTGTCCGTTGCGGAACCAAACGCCAGCTGCATCCAGCTGAGTTTCGACGTCATCCGGCTTGAGCCTCAGCGCGGATTCTAGATAAGTAGCAGCCTTATCGGTCTGTCCCAGGGAAAGAGAGATTTTTGCGAGCTGGCGCAAACCGAGCACGATCGCGTCAATGTAATGGCTTTCCGCCGAGGCAAGATCGCCCGCCGCCAAGGAGGCCTTGGCCGCCTCAAACTGCGCCTGGAGTTCCTTGGCAGGATTATCGGCTGCTCGAGCGGTGGGAATAAACGACAACGCCAGCGCAGCGACCACCATGAGGCTTGCCGGGACGCGCCTCCAGAAGCCGTTCAATGGGATAGCTCGATTACGAACCGAAGGCATGGGATCGTCCCCGGAATTTCTGAGCCGCCGCCCACCATCGAAGAAGTCGGGCGCGTTCAACGAGCGCCGGTCGGCGCGTGGTCTCCCGAAGACAGGGACGGCAGCGGCTTTCTGTCCTGAATTCCTTTCCCTTCCACCACTGTATAAATATAGTCGCCAGCAACATCACGAAGCGGCTCAACATTCCCATTCGGCCAGCGAATCTGGACCGATTCCATCTTATCGGTGGTGCCCAGTCCGAAGTGCAAGCGCAAGTCGTTCTGCGATAGATAGCTTCCTCCGCCACGCACTTCACTGAATTGCTGGGCGCCGGCGGCGCGGATGGTCACCCGGGCGCCAATCGCGGCGCGGTTGCTTTTTGTGCCGATGAGCTTGAACAGGACGCGGTGATAGCCGTCGGCATTCATATTCTTGAGGAGCGAAGGTGGTTCGCCGACATTTAAGAGAAGAACGGCGATATTTCCGGTGTTGAAGACGTCGCCGAAAGCGGCGCCGCGGCGGGAATGCAGAGGGAGAGCGGCGAGGCCGGATTCCTTGGATACTTCGTCGAAAGTACCATCACGATTATTGCGATGGAGGAGGAGCGGCTCACGATAGCGGGGACCGGTCTCCAAAGTGTCGATCTGCGGATACACGTGGCCGTTGGCTACAAACAGGTCGAGCCAAGTATCGTTATCCATGTCAAAGAAAGCCGTACCCCAGCCAACGTAAGGATAGCCAGGCTGGCCTACTCCGGAAGTCCAACTCACATCATCGAATCCCTTGGCGCTCATGTTGCGATACAGCGAATTGGGCTGCTCTTCAAAGTGGGTAACAAAAAAGCTCAAGCGCCCGCTGTGGTCGTAGTCGCCAAAATCCACGCCCATGTTCCCAAGTTCCAGCCCTTCCCCGCTCAGCGCGACACCGGTCAGTAAGCCGACATCGGTGAATGTTCCGTTGTGATTGTTGTGATAGAGATAGTTGGGCACGGAGTCGTTGGCGACCAGGAGATCGGGCCAGCCATCGTCGTCGTAATCGGCCCACATCACGCCCAGGCCATAATAGCCGATGTCATCGTGGACGCCGGCTTTGACTGAAACCTCTTCAAAAGTCCCGTCACCGCGATTGTGGTAGAGAAAGTCGGATTCACCTTCGAGCCCCCAGGGGCCACACTGCACCAGGATGCCTTTGAATCGGCAGAATTTGTTGCTGCCGAATTGGGGAAGGTTGTTGATGTCCAAATGCGAATAGCGGGCGACGAACAAGTCCACGTTGCCGTCGCGATCGTAATCCCCCCACGCTGCGCCGGTGCTGAACCCTCCACCGCGGACTCCGGCCTTCTCGGTGACATCCTCGAATTTGCAATTGCCCAGATTGTGGTAGAGCACGTTGCCGTTGTAGCCGGTCACAAACAGGTCGAGCTTGCCGTCGTTGTCGTAGTCAGCGACGGCAACGCCCATACCCCATCCCAGCCTGGTCAATCCGGCCTCCTTAGTGATGTCTTTGAAGGTGCCATTGGGCTCTTGGTGATAAAGAGTCACCATGGGATCGCCGCCCTGGCGCAATCTCTCCACGGTCGAGCCATTCACCAGCACAACATCCAGGCGTTCATCGTTGTCGCAATCAAATAGACCGACGCCGCCACTCGTCGAATCAATCACGTAATGCGCTTCGGGGGCGGCTGTGTGCGAAACCGTAAGGCCAACTTCTTTGGCAATATCTTTGAAAGTCGGGACAGGGGGCAATGCGCTCCGATCTTTCTTGCCTGTGGGAGCGCGCTTTGCGGAGGGCGGCACCGGCACCGGTACACGCTGAGGCCCTTGTGCCTGCGCCGCCAGAACCTGCGGTACCGCGAGAGTGAAAATCAGAAAACGGATCAGGAGGACAGGTGGTCTTGAAGGATACCCAAACATGTATGGTTTAAACATAGACAACTTTTTTCCCCGAGGCAAACCCCAACCCCGGTATCTTCCCGCGCCGCAGCCCATGACGCTCCGCCTTTACAAGGCGATTGCTGCACTTCGGCGGGGCCGCAACTTGTCACAGAGGCAAGACGTGACGCGGGAATTTTTCAAAGAAGCCGACAAAAGAGAAACGTCCCGCCAGCGTGGTTGCCGGCGGGACGTTTCGGCATCGGATTGTCCCAGCGCTAGAAGGTGATCCTCAGTGAGTACTGAAATTCTCGACTTCGGTCCGATTGCGTGGTTACGGTACCTACTTGGGCATTCGGCGTACTGTTCTGGATCGAAACTGCATTCAACAGAGAGGTCGTTGGGTTTCCACTCGCGTCCAGGAACTCGGGACTCGCAGCGGTGTTCGGAGCGTTGAAGCCTATGTTGTAGTTCACGCCATTTGTAGGGCCGACGGGGTCGCCATACTGCGGATGGTTAAAGAGATTGAAAGAATCAATCCGGAACTCCGCGTCAATCCGTTCGGTTATATGGAAGTGCTTCGCCAACGACAAATCCACTGTGCGAGTAGGTGGCCCCAGGCAGTCGCCTACCGGTGCGTTCCCGATGGTGCCCAACTTGAACCCGTCCATGGTGTAACGGTTCGGGTTGATCCATTGGAAGTTCTTAAAGCTGGGGTTTCGGCACGGCTGTCCCGGCACCAAGTTGGGCCGCTGAGCGTTTCCACCATTGCCGATGCCGGAGGGGTCATTGACATTCGAAATGCCTCCAATAACTGGCGTAAGGGAGTGTCCACTCGAGAGGGAGACGATCGACGTAATTCCCCAAGAGCCCAGGCTATTCCGGACCAACCTATTCATGTTCTGCAAAGTGGGCAGGTTATAGACCACGTTGGCCGAGAAAATGTGCGGCCGGTTGAGGGGATTCAGCCCGTAGCCATTTCTCAGATTGAAGGGATCAATAACCAGATTTCCTCCTCCATTGCTGACTTTCAGGAGTGTATCCGCGTAGGTTTTGGAGTATGTGTAGGCTAGCTGGAAGGTGGAATTGTGATGGAAACGCGAGGTGAACGCCGTTTGCAGGGAGTCGTACTTGGCGCTGCCGTGATGCGCAAAAAACGGGATGCTGCCACTTTCTAATGCGTCAAAAGGCTTGAGTGTATTGTCGTTTGCATTCGATTGCGCAAAGGCCAGCCGGTTAGGCGGAGCAATGGCATTCGCATCAAATTTGCTTGTCCAATTGTGCGTCCGGCTGCCGACGTACCCCACTTCCAACTTCGAATCCTGCCAAACTTCGCGCTGCACGGTTCCGTTGAATTGCAAGACGTAAGGGGCACGATCGCTGAGGTCTTGGCCGATGCCGGCGACTCCGAAGCCGCCTTGGCCGAAGCAGTTTGGAGTGCAGGCGGGAAGCTGGTTGGTGTTGTCCAGGAACCGCCCATTGTTGTTAATTGACTGAAAGCTGCGAACGAATGGGGGGTTTGTGCCCGCAGTACCGTCAGTCACAAAGATGTCATCACGGTTGTAAAACTGACCAAAACCTGCGCGGATAGCCCACTTGTGCGATCCAGTGGGATCCCATGCCACACCCAGCCGAGGGGCGAAGCCCCAATGAAAATTGTTCTGTATCGCACGGTTGGGTCCGGGGCTGCCACCACCAAGCCCTGTCACGGCACAGGGATTCGACTTGAGGCCCGCTGAGTACAACAAACCGTTGCAGGGCGCGTTCCCAAGCGCGGCGTCGAATGCCGTGGGGTTAAATACCGTGAATTGGTCATTCGCCTGGTAGGGATTCGGCAAATAGGAATAGCGAACACCCATGTTGACCGTCAGGCGATCGTTTACTTTCAGGTCGTCATTGAAATAAAGCTCGAAGTTTTCCCAGCGGCCTTGCTTTTTAAAAATGATGTTCTGTTCGCCCCAATTCACTGCCATGTTCTGCAGAATAAAATCGGCAGGACCATAGTGGGTAGTGAAGTCCGTCAGGTTCGTGCACCCTGGATCCGTGATGTTCTTGCAGCCGTTGTAACCGTTTGGGCCGAAGGTCACGCCCTGCTTCTGGGAGAAGTTATCCTGGTCTTTGGCATTCCGGCTGTAAATGACTCCCATCTTTAACGTATGGCGCCGAACGACCTTTGAGTAGTCATCTTGCCAGGCAAAGAGATCTTCGCGGTTGCTCCAGGGCGCAAAGCTCCAAATGGTCGGAAGACCGCCGCCATTGATCCACACCGGAGGATTGTTGGCCGGATTCCCCGAAGGCGGGAAAAATGTTGGAATCACCTTATTGAGCGCCTGTGCCGCGGCTGGCGTCGCTTGGGAGATATTGATGCGATTCCCCGAGTAGGAGAACTGGAAATCGTTCACGGCTGAGGCGCCGAAAACCTTGCTCAAGCGGGCCACGGCGATGCGCCCTGGCTGGCTCCACGATTCCTGGATCTGGGAAGCTCCGGCATCAGCCCCCCAACCGGTATTGCCCACCGCGGAAGGTCCAAACGACCAGGAGTCATTGGTGTATTTCAGCATCAACGTGGTCGTCTTGGTGAGATTGATGTCCCCCTTGAAGCTATCTTCGCGATAGAAGGTCGGCTGCTTAAGCGATTTCGCCCAATTGGTGCCGCAGCCATAGTTAGGAGCCCCCGCAGGAAGCGTCGGCAAAAAATACGTGTTGAGAATCGTCGGCCCGGCTACGCTCAGGCGCCCCGCAGGAATGACGTCTATTACGCCCGGCGTAGAAGGGGATGCCGTAAACGCGCCGCCAGGATTGGTCGGATCAGGATCCACGAGTCCCCCTTTCAGAAGACAACCGCTAGTATTGGCGCTGGCAGCTGAGGGATCCAGAGCAGCGTCAGAGAAGTCCCCGGTGCGCTGCAAGGGCGTGGGTACGTGAGCGCTCTGCACCTTTTCCGCGATCAGACGGTTCCATTCCTCCGACACAAAGAAAAAGATTTTGTCCTTCTTAATTGGCCCACCGATGGAAAATCCAAAGTCATTTCGGCGAATCGTATTCTTCTTGGATGTCGGGTTGAAAGCATTAAGAACGGGGTCCTTGGCATCCAGAACGTCGTTGCGGCCGAAGTAATAGGCGCTGCCGTGAAAATCGTTCGTCCCCGACTTGGTGACCAGGGAGATGACGCCTCCGCCGGCTCCGCCGAATTGGGCGCCATAGCTGTTCCGCTCGATCTTGAACTCCTGGATGGAGTCGAGGGAGGGGTAAATAAGGATGGTGCGATTCGATCCTACGTCGACGTTGTTGGCGCCATCGACCAGAAACAAATTCGCATTCGACGCGCCGCCGCTGACGGAAATGTCCGCGCCGCCGTTGAGGCCTTTCTTGTCGTAAGAAAAGCCATTATCGACCTCCACGCCGGGAACCGCCAGGAGTAACTGCGCGAAGCTCCGGCCGTTCAGTGGTAATTCGGTGATCTGGGCACCCCCGACCGTACCGCTCAATTCTCCATTGGCGAGCTCGACCTGGGTCGTCGAGGCGGTTACTTCGACGGTTTCGGTCCTGGTGCCGACTTTCAACTGGGCGTCCAGCGTCAGGCTATCGTGGACGTGAAGGACAATGTCCTTTTCTTGGAAGTTACTGAAGCCTTCCTTGGTCACGCTCAGATTGTAGCGACCGATCGGAAGGCTCTGGAACCCGTAGTTGCCGTTCGCATCAGTATTCTCAGTTCGCGAATAACCGGTCTCCACGTTAGTTATCGTGACCTGGGCTTGCGCGATGGTTCCGCCCTGCGCGTCCGTCACGGTGCCACGCGCGGAACCCACACCAGCCTGTGCGAATACTGTCGCCGAAAAGCTCAGCGCCACCACCAACCCAGTTACCAACGCCGCTAATCCCATTCTTTTCACAGGAACCTCCAGGCAGGTCACTCCAAAAATTTGGCCTTTCGCGATAGTACTTTTGCACTACTCCCACGTGCCCGACATTTAGCTCCACATGCCCTTACGTTGTCAAGCGAAAAATACCGGTATTCTAAAATCTTGTGAAATAGATAACCGGTATTCTAGCTATTTTTGGCTGCACCACTGTGTGTGCAGCATTTCGATAGGGTAGAATGCTCCCACTGAGTCCGACCGGTGTGGCGCCGTTCCAAACGCCATTTCTAAATGAGAGTCAGGAGCGATGGCCGCATGAAAGCGCAGAAGAATGGGAACCGTAAGAAGCCCCGTTCCGTCACCCTGCAAATGGTAGCTGAGCGCGTGGGACTCACTAAAGGGACCTGTTCCGCGGTGCTGAACAAATCTGCTGCATCGCGGTCAGTTCCGCTGCACACACAAGAGCGAATCCTCACCGCCGCGCGCGAACTGAACTACAAGCCCAGCTTCTATGCTCTCAACTTGCGGGTAAAGCGCACCTACATGATCGGCGTGGTCGCCGAGGAGATTGGTGATCCCTACGGTTCGTTGGTCATCAGCGGCATTGAACGATACCTGCGACAGAAAAACTTCTTTTACTTGACCGTTGCTCACCGTCATGACCCAAAACTCCTTGAAACCTATTCACACATTCTCATGGAGCGCGGCGTCGAAGGCCTCATTACGGTGGACACATCCATCAACCACCCGTTGCCACTGCCGACAGTTGCCATCGCCGGACACCGCCGCGTGGAAGGCGTCACCAATGTCGTCCTGAATCATCGCCGCGCGGCACGACTGGCGCTAAAACATCTGCGGGAGCTGGGCCACAAGGAAATTGCCTTCATGAAAGGCTCTCGCTTCAGTTCAGATTCTGAGGACCGTTGGAAGGCGATCCGCGAAGTTGCCCAGGAACTTGGCATTCCCACCCGGATGGAACTCATCATTCAACTGGAAGGCGACGATCCCACACCTTATCTGGGTTATCCCTTCGCGAAAAAGCTGCTCGCTCGTAACCGGCCATTCACAGCGCTCTTCGCTTATAACGATATTTCGGCGATCGGCTCCATCCGCGCATTCCAGGAAGCCGGACTACGAGTCCCTGAAGATATTTCTGTGGTGGGATTCGACGATATCCAGATTGCCGTACATAACAGCCCGAGTCTCACGACCGTGCGTCAACCGCTTCAGAAGATGGGAGAGACCGCGGCCCGCACTTTGCTAAACCGAATCGACGATCCCGAAACCTACGTGGCGGAGATCCAGATTGAGCCCGAACTTGTCGTCCGCAATTCGACGGCCCGGGCGCCCGACTCAACCTCTTCTCACATTCCGGGATGGCAATCTGTTCCGCGCTTTCGCTGAGCTAGCGCGCCCGCGTCCTCAGGAGTCCGGTTGGGAAAGCCGCACATTCAGAATCAACATGACGATACAGCCAAACAGGGGGACCAATAATCCGTATTTCAAGCCACCGAGCCTGGTGGAGGTGTACCCGACCAGCCACGGAAGGGTTGCGCCACCCAAGCCGGCCAACGCGAACATCAAGCCAGCAATCTGGGGCGCCATCGGGCCGAACTTGCGAGAGAGGGTGGCAATTGCGATGGGAAAAACCGAGGAAAACCCCAGTCCAGCCAGGCTGACACCGATCGCGATAGCCGAAAGATTCCTGGCTCCTAACAGGACGACAACGCCCACCGTGCTCAGAACCAGGCCGAATTCTGCCAGCTTTAATTCCGGCAGATCCCGCAACAGCACGGGCGCGGTGGCTCGCCCCAAGAGCAACGCAGTCCAGAAGAGCGAAGGCATGAGGACCCACACCGTGCCGGCCCCTGCCACTATTCGCTGTGCGTAGGTTGCGGTCCAGCCACCCACTCCCGCTTCACTGCCCACATAGAAAAAGAATAACGCACCGATGACCGGCACCCAAGGACTCCGCCACAGGCCGGTCTCCACCCGAGAGACGTTATCCGGCGCCGGACACAAAGCGGGGAACGCAACTCTGGTCATGCCTACTGCCACAAGAATCAGCGCTGCAGCGACACCATACAGCAGATGAGAGGTGCGGTCCATGCGGAGCAGCGCAGCTACGAAGAACGGGCAGCTCGCCGCTCCCACTCCCCACGAGAAGTTGATCAGGTTCAACGCCGCGGCGCGCTTCTCAGGATTCAGTTCGGAAACCAACAGGTTCGTAGTTGGTATGGCAAACCCGAGTCCGATTCCTAAGCAGAGCGTCGATAACATGCCCAAGCTCCAACTTGTGGCGAGGAGTGTCGCCGAGCCCAGCGCCATGAGTCCCAAGCCGAGCACCACGGAAATGCGGTGACCCCGCCGCGACATGAGGAAACTCGATCCCATCACGCCCAGCATCGAGCCACTGAATTGCGCCGTGAATAGATATCCCGCGTGTGCGTCATTGAGCGCCCAGCGCGCGGACAGCACGGGAAGCAGCGGCCCCAACATGGTGTTGACCACGCCGGTTAGGACAAATCCCGCGTGCAGCAACGCCATTAATCGAACATCGCCAGTTTGCGCTTGCGGCTTGTCAATAGCAGGAGGCACAGGACTCACTTTTAGCATGCGCTTATCGAAAGGGATATTTTCTTCAGGAGTATGTCGTTCGCCACACTTCCGTCCGGCCTTCAAATCTAATGATACCGGTGGGAGCACGAGAATCTGATCTGCTATAACCTTGCCACCATTTCCGGCTCTGCCTGGTTGGAGCGGTCCTTCGCATCTTTAGGACGCATCTCGGCTGCGACACCGCCTAATAATAAACTTTACAGTTCAAAGTACTTTTCATAGAATAGCGCCCATGTCCCAGCCGCGCACTCTATCCGACTTCCCAAATCCGCGCCGGAAGGTTCCCGCCTTTGCCAGGCGCCTCATCAAGGGCCTCGCGGCATTGGCCATATTAGCTGTTGTCGGACTGGCAATACTGCTCGCTTTACTTTGGCGGGAGCACAGCACAGAAATCACGTTGCCGGCGCCCACCGGCCACTTTGCCGTTGGGCGGACGACGTACACATTGGTCAACAACGCCCAGACGGACGAACTGGCGCCGTCTTCAGGAGCCAAGCGGGAGCTAGTGGTTTGGATCTGGTATCCGTCGGCCGCGGCGACATCCGCCGCAGCGGTGGAGTATCTGCCCGCGCCCTGGCGGTCGGCCTGCGCGCAGTACTCAGGCGTTCTGATGAGTGAATTCTTTACGCGAGATTTGTCGCTGGTCCGACCCCATAGCACATCCGATCCGGAGGTCTCGCCCGAGCAGCGCTCCTATCCAGTCGTGATCATGCGGGCGGGTGGCGGAGCTTTGACCACAGACTTCACGACACTTGCTGAGGATCTAGCCAGCCACGGCTACATTGTCGTGGGCTTTGACGCGCCTTACAGAACCAGCATCGTCGTCTTCCCGGACAAACGCATAGTCACCAGACCTCCAGCTTACGATCCCGAGAATCTGCAGGGCGATCAGGCCGACCGCCTGATCAATAGGCTTTTACCTATGTGGACCAGCGATACAAAGTTTGTGGTGAGCCAATTAGAGCAGATGAACGCCGCTGATCCATCCGGTAAGTTTACGGGCCGGCTGGATATGCAGCGGCTCGGCATGTTCGGTCATTCGTTTGGCGGCGCAACGGCATTGCAATTCTGTCATGACGATCCTAGGTGCAAGGCGGGCATCGATATTGATGGCGCTCCGTATGGCAGCGTCGTTCAGGAGGGCCTCAAACAGCCGTTCATGTTTATCCTCAGCGATCACCATCGCGAACTTTCAGAGCCGGCTGGCCGACAGATCATGGCCCACATCGAATCCATTTACCAGCGCCTTCCGAATGGACGCCTCCTCATCACCATCCGCGGGGCGAATCACTTTAGTTTCAGCGACCAGATGCTACTCAAGAGTCATTACGTTATCCGGATGCTGCGCATGTTTGGATTCGGCTCTCTGGACGGACGCCGTGGGCTCGCCATTACTGCCGAATGCGTGCGCACGTTCTTCGACGTCTATCTGAAGAACGCTCCCGCCTCCTCACTTAACAAGCCGTCTCAACACTATCCCGAAGTTCAATTTGTCCTTCAGTAGTAGGAGTCCGCGCTGCCGACCAGATATTGGACAAAATCCGGGGACAGACGGGACGTTCCCCAGTTCTCCGAAGATTAGTGACGGCCCGGAAGTATCATAGGTCGAAGGAGTCGGGAGCCGTGACCACACGTCCACTCAAGGTTCACCCTCAACTCAACCGAGCCACAGTCCAGATCTTTGCCGCCAATGATCGCATGAACCAGATTCTTATCGAACATCTTGACCCTGCCGCCTGGAGAGCCAAACCGCCCGGCAAGGCCCGCACCATTGCGGCGATCTTCACGCACATGCACAATGTCCGCTGCAAGTGGGTCAGGCTTACAGCTCCGCATTTGAAGGTTCCACGACAGCTCAACCGCGCGCACTGCACGCCCCAGCAGGCCCGCGTGGGATTGGCCGAGAGCGCCGCTCGCTGCGCGGAGATGCTCGCTGAAGCGCTCGGCAGCGGTGGAGGCCGCGTGGAGAAGTTTCGCAGAGACGGCTGGGCTCGGCCTTGGCCGGTTGGCCCGGAAATGCTGTGCTACATGCTTTCTCACGAAGCCCACCATCGCGGACAAGTGTGTATGCTCGCGCATCAGCTCGGATTCCCGTTGCCGAAAGAAGTGGGATACGGGATGTGGAATTGGGAAAAACTGTGGAAAGAGTGCGGGTCGCCGGGCGGCCCAGGCGACGATTCTTAAGAATTGAATAAATCTTCGATGAGCACTTCAAAACCGGCCAGCAAAAGAGCCGTCCAGACTAGTTTTTCTAGCGTACTCGGGCCTCAACTGTCGAGGCCGGGCACTACTTAGCGGCTGCAGTCGGCGGCAGCGGCACTGCGTTATGCAAGGCAGCTAGCAACCATTTCCCGTTTCGCTTGATGTAGACCCGCGTGAAGCGCAGCGTTCCGCTGAAACTGGCGCTGGGGTCAGCCACCCATGTGTGCCGGGCGCGGTCGGGACGTGCCCCGGTACCCTTCGCGTCCAAGGTGCCTATCACCACTGCGCTGTCACCATACGCGCGGATTCTCACATCCTTCTCATCAAAAGTTTCCCACCGGAACTTGCCGGCCTTAATTAACTCGGCGAGCGGCTTGAAGTATTCATTGAGCCACGCTGTCTTGTCTTGTACATAGCCATAGATGTCCGTCTGAAGATACTCGTCAGCCAACGAGCTGGCGATCTTCTCGGTGTCGCCCTCAACGTTCGCTTTCATTCGTTCCGCCATCGCGGCGCGGAGTTCGGCTTCGGAGGAGGAGTCGGTTGCCTGCGCGAACATTGGAGACCTGCAACAGCAAGCGAGCAGAAGTAAAGTGGCGATTGTAGTAGTAGTTTTCGTGTGCACCCCCGAGGGTTAGGTTCCTGTGGAAATTTCAAAGTAGAAGCGGTCAACGCCGACGTTGCCACTATTCGTAACGGCGAGTGTGCGATTGGTTCGCGTAACAGTGCGCGCACTCGAGTAGCGATCAAAGATGGGGAAGAAGCGAAATCGATCGCCGTGATTCCCTCATTTCCCTGGAACCACCACCGCGCCAGGGTCGCGAGACAGTCCGCATACTCCACTCGGCGTTCCCCGCGATGCTCTACCACCGCCTCATCACATACTAGTTCCCGCTCCCAGCTCAGACGACGGTAAGCCAGCCACAGCACGGGATGAAAAAAAACGATTTGACAAACCATAAATAGTCTCTCTTCTGACGTGAATCACTCGTGCCGGAGGATATAAGATCTCGCCTTTCACTTTTGTATTTGGACGGTGGTCGCTTAAAGCGTGCTACTTTCTCTTGCGGCGGCGGATCAGTTCCTCCAGTTCCTCCAGCTCGTCGGCGCGGATTCGTTCATCTTCCAGCAGGTTCACCAGTAGCCCTGCTCGCGAACCACCGAAGAAACGACTAATAAGGTTGCCGACCGACACCCGGGTGACCTGTTCCCGCGTGACTTTAGCCCGGAACAAGAATGCTCTGCCCTGCAGCCGATGGCCCACCAGTTTCTTTTCTTCCATGATACGTAACAGTGTCTGAGTGGTTTTGTAATTAGGGGGATTCTTTCCAGACGCCTCTAGCAAGTCCTCCACCGTTCCTTCCCCTATAAGCCACAGGATCTCAAGCAGCCTGAGTTCACCTGCGGTTGGAAGCACTACCTTGCGCGGATCTGAAGACGAGGGCACTCTGAATATATTAAGAGTTGTTTGCTTGCTTCGTCAACCTTCTCTTACTTTCTTGTTCGTTGGCTTTCTGGGCAACTGCCCTCTGACGCCAGCGGTTACAACGTGGCGGCGGCAAACGGTTCACGTTGAATTTAGGTTAGAGCCGGCGTTCGACTGACACCTAAGGAATGTTACCAAGATAATACCACGCCGATAGGACGCGCGGCCTAGAATTGGGGCGGCATTGCCAGGAGATTCCATGTGCCTATATTTTCTCGATTGCTCGCCGCCGATGGTCCTTCTGGGTAGTCTCACGGCATTCGCAAGGGCTGATGTTCCGCCAAACGGCTTGAGCGACAGTGAAATACTTGCACTAGTTGCAGGGAGTGCACTCCCTGAGAACATCGTCAATCAAATCCAGCTCCGCGGGTTGGCTTTTCCTCCTAGCAACGAATACCGTTCGCTGCTCAAGAGGGCTGGCGCCGCGGCTCCCGTTCTCGCAGCCTTAGACAGTGCAAAGGTTACAAGTTTTGCGGAGTCTTCCCAAAACAAACAAGACGCCGAGTTTCTGCAGCACCTCGCACAGGCTGCCGATCTAATGCGGAATAAACGTTACACCGATGCTGCCAGAGAACTAAATAGAGCTCTGGCCCTCGGCCCGAACAACGCGGACGTGGGATTTGTGATGGGAGAACTTCTTCGCCGCCAGGAACAATTTATGGCGGCCGCGTCCGTGTATAGAGAAGTCTTAAGTAAAGACCCCGAGTTTTCCGAAGCACACACAAAGTTGGCTTACACCCTCTATCGAGTGGGTGACGAGGAGCAAGCCATCACCGAAGCTAAGAGCGCACTGCGGCGAACTCCGCAAAATGCTGAAGCCCACAAGAACATGGGGCTGGCGTTTGAAGCCACGCGGAAGTACGACGCGGCTGTATCGGAATACCATGAAGCGCTGCGAATAAAGCCAGACTATGGAGTGGTGCATTACGACTTGGGAATTCTTTTCTATGAGCAGCGAGATTTCGAAAGTGCAATCGGCGAGTACAAGAAAGCGATCGCGTTAGAGCCGGACGATGCCACCTTTCACAGCAATCTCGGCTTTGTCTTCAAGAGCAAAGGGGATATCGATGCCGCTATCCGCGAGTATCGCGAAGCCAAGCGGTTGGATCCAAACTTCCTTGACGCGCGTAACAACCTGGCTAGGACCCTCGCGGAGCGAGATGTCGATGCAGCCATTCTGGAATTCAAAGAATTAGTGGCAATCGCTCCTGATTTTGAAGTGTGTCGCGTGTGCTTCGGGTCCGCGCTTTTCAGCAAAGGTGATCTGCCCGCAGCGACCGAACAGTATCGAAAGGCGGTCAAGCTTGACCCTTCAGATCCCGACGCACACTGCGGATTGGGTTTAATCTTCGAAAAGCAGAACAATTATGACGCGGCCGTAGCCGAATTTCGAACTTCCCAGCGGTTGGACGCGGACTCGGTCGGAGCCCATAAGGGCCTGGGAAGGATTTTCTTGGCGAAGAAGGAGTTTGCGAATGCCGTTCGTGAGCTAAAGCCAGCAGAGAGTCTTGCGCCAAGCCAATGGCAGACCCACGATCTACTCGGCGACGCGCTTACCGGGACGGGTGATTTCGACGGGGCTATTGCGGAATACAAAGAGGCATTGCAGATATGGCCAAAGAACGCTGCCGTCATGTTAAAACTGGCCGCGTCGCTGGAAAAGAAAGAGGATTTGATCGGCGCATTGGAACAGTACCGCCTGGCGGCGGAGACCCAGCGCGACGACAAGGCGCGAGCGCAATATGCGGCGGCCCAGAAACGCATCAATGCTCATATCCAGTCGTTGAAAGTTAGTGGACATTCGGGCGAAGCCGCCGAACTGGAATCGCGGCTAACGGCAACGTACGCGGCCAGCAACAACCCTGAAGCGGAGTGGCAGGCTTCGGTTGACGCAGGAATCGATGCATTGGGTAAAGGTCATTATGAGGACTCGCAAGCCTTTTTGAGAACGGCGGTATCGCTAGCAGAAAAGCTTCAGCCGCGGGATTATCGTCTGACCAGAACCATCGGGCAGCTCGGCCATATGTACCAGAATCAGCAAAAGTTTCCCGAGGCGGCGGGTGAATTTCGGCGGCAGTTAGCGGTAACTGAGGAAATTTATGGAGCCCAATCGCCGGAGAATGCGACCCCTTTGATGTTACTAGGAACGAACGCTCTCCTGCAGCATGATTACATTTCCGCCGAGCGCTACTACTCGCGAGGTCTCGAACTGAACGAAAAGACTTTTGGTCCGACAAGCTGGCGAGTCGAAACCGACCTTCTTCAACTAGCTGAAGCGTATGTTCATCACCGAAGTTTCGAAAAAGCTGAGCAATGCTTGCAGCGCGCTCTCGCCATTAATGAAACCTTGTACGGGCCTGATAACTACAACCTGGAACACAACACCCGTCGGCTAGGCGATCTGTACAGCCAATGGGGAAAGTTTGACAAATCCGAACCCTACTATCGGCGCATGCTGGCGCTCGAAGAAAAGCAGTACGGCCCGGACAACCAGATGATTACGCCAACGCTGCAACTTCTTGCCGATGTGCTCACTAACCTGGGACGAGTCGATGAGGCGCAGCAGCTTCGCAAACGTAGCCAAGCCCTGGTCATGGCAAGAGGCCAAAAGCATTAGCACAAATCAAGCGCTCAGGACGCCAATCGGCTTGGCCTGAACCATGACACTGCCTCGTTCAGCAATTGTAATTGTTTGCGTTCCGGCCAAAACCTCGATATGAATACACAAATCAGGCGACAACTCCTTACCCCGGAGCCTCAGCTAAGGGGAGCCAAACTTGAAACCGGGTGTCACCGGGTTTGGAAGTGACCTGAATACTTCCCTGGTGCTTCTTCACAATTCGTTGCACAGTGTCCAGACCGAGTCCCGTCCCCTCTCCAACTCCCTTGGTGGTGAAGAAAGGTTCAAAGATGTGCGGTTTTACCTCGGCGGAAATTCCGGGGCCGTTGTCGCCAATCTCCACTACCACGCAAGCATCCTCGCGATAAGTTCGCACTCGAAGCTCGCCCTTTCCGCTCATTGCGTCGATGGCATTGTCGATGATGTTGGTCCAGACCTGATTGAGCTCGCTGCCAAACGAATTGACGAGGAGGGGAACGCGCTGGTAATCGCGCTGCACCACCACTCCCTGTTTCAGCTTGTGATTCAAGATTGTCAGCGTGGTTTCTAGGCTCTTCACGATGTCCACGTTTTGCACCGGCGCCTGGTCCATGTAGGTGTATTCCTTGATTGCACCCACCAAATCCGAGATCCGCGAGGTGCTGCTCTCGATTTCGTGCAGCAGACTCGCCACTTCCACCGAAGCAGAAATCCTGACTAGAGCGGCTCGGGCGGTGTCTGCATCCAGGCTCGCAAACAATGATTCCAACACCTCCGGCTTGATATTCCGTCGTGCCAGGTCAGCCGCCAGTTGCCACAAGTCGTTCTGCCCGTGACTGCGCAACAAAGAATCAATCTGGTCCTCCAGGTCGCTGATGGTCAACGCATCGGGGGGAACAACGTCCTTTTGTGTGAATAAAGCTTCCAGCTTTTCGATTTCTGCTTTCTGCGCAGAATTGAGATCGCGCCTACCCAGCTCCAGACTCGCGTCCCTGATCTTCTTCAGAATGTCGCGCAATTGGCTTACGGCACGTTTGGTGGCGGAAGCGGGGTTGTTGAGTTCATGCGCCAGTCCTGCCGAGAGCTTTCCCAGAGAGGCCAACCGGTCGCGCTGTTGCTCGAAGCGGGTAGCTTCACGAATCCGGTCGGACATCACACCCACCAGACGCGTTGTCAGCTCTGGCATCTTCTGCACCAGTTCGGAAAATAGCGAAGTGGGGAATTTTAAGATTCGGCCGTCAGTAACAGCTCGACCGGTCACGGTGAACTGCTTCATCCTGGAGAACGGCAGCACCCCGGTCACGTCGCCCGGCTTGCCGGAAAGCACCACTGTTTCGCCACCAAACTCGCCTCGCCATTGAAACTGCCCCTCCAGAATTACGAACATCGAATCCGCTGGATCGCCTTGCCGGACGTAGGTATCGCCTGCCTTGAGGTGTATCTCTTCCGAATGGCTAAGGAACCAGGCGATCTGATCATCAGGCAGATCAGCGAATGCCGGGACGCGAAGTAATTCCGATTTGTCAATCATTACACTTTGCTCAGATACTGATGGATGAACTGCACCGCCACCGATCCTTCGCCGACTCCGGAAGCCACCCGTTTTATGGAACCGTGGCGCACGTCACCAACGGCAAAAATGCCGGGAACGTTAGTCTCGAGCAAAAACGGATCTCGGTCGAGTGCCCATCCCTTCGGACGTTCCCCGTCGCGTATAAGATCAGGACCGGTCAATAGGAAACCGCGCTCGTCCCGCTCGACCACATTGGCCAGCCAATCCGTCCGCGGCAATGCCCCAATAAAGATGAACATCGCACTCGCCGGCACGCGTTCAATCTTGTTGGTGTCGGAGCAAAGAACAGATATCTCTTCCAGATGCGTTTCCCCATGCGCTTCAGCCACGCTGGCATGTGTCCATAGCTGAATGTTGGACGTATGTTGAACCTGATCAATCAAATATTGCGACATGGTGCTGGCAAGCGACTCGCCGCGCACCAGAATAATGACGCGCTCGGCGTATCTAGCGAAGTTCATCGCTGCCTGGCCGGCTGAGTTCGCGCCGCCCACCACATAGACGATTTCGCCCTTGCAGGACAGTGCCTCTGTAGCGCCGCCGCCATAGTAGATCCCCGCGCCCTGCAACTTGTCTATTCCAGGAGCTTCCAGGCGACGCCACTGCACCCCAGTCGCGATCATCAATGCGTGGCATGAGATCTCGTTGCCATCCGCCAGCTTGATGATTCGGTAGGAAGCTTCGGTTCGGACGCCTACCGCTTCCTGGGGCGACAGAATCTCCACTCCAAAACGCTGGGCTTGCACCACCGCACGCCGGGCCAGATCGCCGCCACTGAGCCCGGTCGGAAATCCCAGGTAGTTCTCAATGCGGGCGCTCATTCCAGCCTGGCCACCGGGCGCTTCGCGCTCAATCATCACAGTGTGCAGACCTTCCGAGGCGCCATAAACGGCCGCAGCCAAACCAGCGGGCCCGCCTCCGACAATGGCAAGGTCGTAAAAACTGGTTTGCGCCCGCGTCCGCAAGCCCACTTTTTGCGCCACGTCCGCAGGTACACTTTCGAGAAGCTTCGTCCCGTCAGGGAACAGCACAACCGGGAGGTTGCTCGCCTCTGGACCTAGAGCTTCCAGCAGGCGCTTCGTTTCCGGGTCATTGGCCGAAAGTTCAACATCGATCCACTGATACGGGACGTGGTTACGCGCCAGGAAATCCCGCAACTCGTAGGATCGAGGCGACCAGCGGGTACCCAGCACCCGGATTCCTTGAAAGGTGGGACGGAAGGATGCTTGCCAGTCGTCGAGCAAGTCATCTAACTGAGGATACAAATGCTCTGCGGGAGGATCCCACGGTTTTAAGAAAAAGTAATTGATGCTGGCGTGATTGATGGCGCTGATCGCGGCGTTCGTGTCCGCGTACGCGGTGAGCAATGCCCGCTTCGCACCGGGAAAGATTCCCATTGCTTGTTGCAGGAATTCCACGCCGTCCATACGCGGCATGCGTTGGTCGGCGAGCAGTAAGGCCACGCTGTCGTTGCGCACCTTCAACTGCTTTAAGAGGTCGAGTGCGCCCTCCGGAGACTCGCTTCCGATCACACGATATTCAGCGCCGTACTGCGAGCGAAGATCGCGCTCAATCGCCCGCAAAACATCAGAGTCGTCATCCACGCTTAGCAAAATAGGTTTGGCCATGCTCGGTCTCAGTTTCAGGTGAAGAGATAATTACACACTTGTGTGTTTCCTGGTCGAGTTGGTTAGATACAGAAAATTGCGTTCGGTCGCGTAATTTCATTGCGATCCGTCGGGAAGTTATGTGACCACAAGCCGAATTTCTACGAGAAGGGTCACGACGGTTCGCTCCGAGATGGGTCGAGTACACTCGAAAATTGTAGGTCTGGCCGGCGTAGCTGATTGCGGTGGTGATTGCGGATTCGGGTAAGCCGTTTAAAGAATGGCTCCTCAGGTAGGACTCGAACCTACAACCCTCCGGTTAACAGCCGGATGCTCTGCCATTGAGCTACTGAGGAGTAGATGGGGACGCGCCGGGAGGCGCGTCCCTTCGTCCTGCTCATCATAACATCCCGCGCTGGCGGTGAAAACAGAGGACGCAATGATCCCCATAACTTCTCATCCAGCCCAGGCAATACTTTAGGTGGTGCTTTTTTGCTACCCTAATCATTGTCCCAATCATCTTGTGAGGTGAGTATGGCGGGAGGGTTTCGTTTGCTTTTTATTGGTGGTTCTCTTTTCTTGGTTGGGTGCGTGGTTTGGGCGGCGGACGGCGCGAAGACCAGCACGACACAAACCGGCACGACACAAACCGGCGCGACGCAATCTAGCGCGACGCAAGGCGGCACTGCGCATGGCGACGCTACGCACGGCGACGCTACGCAGGCGGGACCGCCTAAGGCTAAGGTTGAGCCTGTCGAAGATACCGTCAATGGGCACAAGATCGTGGATCCGTATCGCTACATGGAAGATTCCAGCAATGCGGACACGCAGCAGTATGTTCAGCAGGAGCTGGCTTATACGCGGAGCATGCTCGATCCGCTGCCCGGGCGCGAGAAGATTCATCAGCGACTTTCACAACTGCTGACGATTGGCACCATCGGTGCGCCTCAGCTTGGGGGGAAGTTCTACTTCTATACGCGGCGCGAGGGGATGCAGAACCAGCCTGTCCTCTATGTGCGGGAAGGCGTCAGTGGCACAGATCGCACGCTGGTAGACACTAATCAAATGTCGGCTGACGGTACGGTTGCACTGGACTGGTGGTTTCCTTCTGAAGACGGCAAGTATGTGGCATACGGCACTTCGGCCAGCGGCTCGGAAGAAAGCACTCTGCATCTCATCGAAACTGCCAGCGGCAAAGTGTTGCCCGATGCTATCGAGCGCACTCGCTTCGCCAGCGTGGCGTGGAAAAAAGATAATTCCGGTTTCTACTACACGCGCCATCCCAAGAAAGGCGATGTGCCTGCGGGCGAAGAGGTCTACCACGTCAAAGTTTTCTATCACGCCGTGGGCAGCGATCCCGCTAAAGATCCGCTTCTGTTTGGCGAGGGCCGGAAGGCGGAGGATATTCCCAGCGTTTCGCTTTCAGAAGACGATCGCTGGTTGCTGATTACCGTCTTCGAGGGTTGGAGCAAGAGCGAGATGTATCTTCAGGATTTGAAAGCGGGCACGCCGCCGGTCGAGATCACCACCGGCAAAGAATTTCTCTACAGCGGCGATTTTTTGAACGGCAAGCTGTACATCACTACTAATGAGGATGCGCCGCACTATAGGGTGTTTGTGGCGGACGCGACCAATCCTAAGCGCGAGAACTGGAAAGAGCTGATCCCGCAGACGGAGGCGGTTCTGCAAGGGGTATCTGTGTTTGGTGGAAAACTGTTTGCGCAATACGAACACAACGCCACGTCCCAATTAAAGCTTTTCGATGTTGCGGGCAAGAAGCTCGACGACATTGATATGCCGACGATCGGGAGCGTCTTCGCGACTGGCGGCAAGTGGAACAAGAATGAAGCCTTCTTCGGATTTCAGTCATTCACCGTGCCACCGTCGGTCTACCGTTACGACCTGAATGAGCACAAGACGTCGCTGTGGGCGAAGGTTGATGCGCCTTCGATTGATCCGTCGGTCTACGAGGTAAACCAGGTCTGGTACAAATCGAAAGATGGCACGCGCGTGCCCATGTTTGTCGTCCACAAAAAGGGATTGGAGAAGAATGGCCACAATCCCGCGCTGCTGACCGGCTACGGCGGATTCAACATCAGCTTGACTCCCACATTCAACCGCAGCGCATACCTGTGGCTGGAACACGGCGGAATTTACACAGTGGCGAACCTGCGCGGTGGCGCCGAATTTGGAGAAGACTGGCATCGCGCCGGCATGCTGGAAAAAAAGCAAAACGTTTTTGACGATTTCATCAGCGCGGCGGAGTACCTGATTGCGGAAAAGTACACAGACAAAGATCACCTGGCGATTCAGGGCGGCTCAAACGGCGGACTGCTGATGGGCGCGATGATGACGCAGCGACCTGATCTGTTTCGCGCGGTGGTTTGCGCGGTGCCGCTGCTGGACATGCTGCGCTACCAGAATTTCCAGATTGCGAAACTCTGGATTGCGGAATACGGCTCGGCAGAAGATCCCAAGCAGTTCGACTGGCTCTATGCCTATTCGCCGTACCATCATGTGAAACAGGGGGTGGAGTATCCCGCGGTGCTATTCATGACGGCGGACACCGACACGCGGGTTGATCCCATGCATGCCAAAAAGATGGCGGCGCTGATGCAGGCCGAGGCCAAGAATGGGGCGAGTAAGGAGCGTCCGATACTACTAAGGATAGAGACTAATGCGGGGCACGGCGCGGGGAAGCCCGTCACCAAACAGATAGAGGAAGGGACGGATACTTATTCGTTTTTGTTTTGGCAGTTGCGGGTGAACCCCTAGGGGGAACGGTACAAAAATCACGGAAAGAATAATGATATATTCGGCCCTCCGGCGTAGTTCACGTCGTACTGGCATAATTTTTTTGCGTGCGTTAACTCCGATTCCTTCTGGCGAAGGAGGATATATGGCATCTCCAGGAGCTACGCGCCACAAAGGTCATGAACACACCGTCTCAGCTAAACAGGTTCGAAGGCGCTTGGGTGCGATGGGTCTTCTTCTCGTGACGGACATCGCCCTCGGCCTTGCACTGATTTACAAGAACTCTTTTATCAGCTTGAGCGTCGGAGCTTACTTATTGATCGTCTGGGACGCCATAAGTCTTTGGGCTGGCAGGATTGTGACAATTGCCGGTGCACTCAGCCCCATTTTGATCGTCCTGTCGAGGCGAAGGTCGTCAAGTCGGAATCTCGCCGCTGGTGAATCGCAACTGAATGAGCCCTTTATAGAACAAGTCATCCGTTTCTTATTAGACAAAACCCCAGCATATCTTAGCCGATCAAGAGTCTCGGTTCCCCTCTTAGTGCTCCTTACCCTTCCTGCCCCTGTTCTGAGTTACCTAGTGATTGCGCATAGGAATCCGTTCCCGGTCCCCCCGTCGGCTGTCGCATTTAGTCCAGATGGTACTCAAGTCTACGTAGCAGACGAAGACAACCGCAAGCTCCTCGTCTACGACGCACAAACCGGAAAAAACGCCATTAAAAGGGTTGGTATTGGAGGTCGTCCACACCGAATAGTTGTGGGGCCGCGCCGGTAAGGTTTTTGTCGTTGATCCGGAGAGGGACAAGGTATCTGTAGTCGATCCCCACAATGATTTTAGTATCATGTCAAGTTTTGACATGACCCCCGCCGGCCTAAATCCCCATTCCCTTGTTGTCACCCCTGATGAAGGCAAACTGTACGTAGCTGTCGAACAACCTGCGCCCCAAGGTGTGGTCAGGATTGTCGAGCTCAATGAAACTAAGGGCTATCCCGCGCACTCAATCGACGGCGTTAACTGCCCCGAAGGTTTAGCCATCTCTCCCGATGGAAGAAAGCTGTACGTGGCGAGCCAGTGTGCGTCTGGTCAGGATCCTGTCTTTGTAATTGATACGAAAACGGACAAAGTCGTGAAAGCGATAGCGGGTTTTGCGGTCGGTCTTGACATCGTAATAGCACAAGAAGGGAGACATCTCTATGTTGAGCGGGGAAGCTTTACCAACCTGATCCAAGTACTGGCGCAATTGTAACGATGCCTGCAAAGCTCAGTTCTGTTGACACGACCAACAACCACGAGAAGGAAAAAAGTGAGGAAACGCAGCTGCTACGAGAAGCGCTAGTATTGAAAGCCGGATCAGATCCTGTGACACCTGGACCGTTTGCGGTTACGCCTGATGGCAAGTACCTACTTGTTGCGGTCGGCTCATCGGTCCGGATCGTCAATACAGCCCGACACGATAAGTGGGCGGTCGATCGACTTGGCGACACCGCCTGCGGGTATTGCGGTCGGTACACCGAAGGGCAAGAAAAGCTTGGAATGCTACATCTGGCTACCACAAGAACGCAGATTGCATATGACTGGCTTAAGTGGATTCTTGCCGGAATAAATAACTGAGTCACGGCCCAACTTCGCTCAACCTGTGCCTTTGCGCAGCCCCCGGGGCTAAAGCCCCGCTCCTTTAGGGCGCTTGACGCGGGCCTGGAGGCCCGCTCTTCCACGGTGCTGCAAGCTTTCGCGTTTAGGAAACTGGAGGGACGTTTCGCGCGCGAGGGCGCCCGCGCCACACGCGCAAAGCAGATTCCTCGGGGACTGAAGTCCCTCGGAATGACAATTTAAGGGGACGTTAACGGCACGGCTAGAAGCCGTGCCCTTCCCTTGTGACCCTTCTTTTCCCTGCGCCTGCCAGTGGCGTGGTGCTTCACCCGGTTGGGCATGGTGTACGCATAGCCAGCGTTGGCGAGGAGTGCATAGATCCTTCGGTTGCCCATCGTTCTCCTTCGCAGCACGATGGACGCCCTCAGGATGACAGTTGCGGAGGGCCGATAGTCTTACTCTTTTCCACGCCTTCGCAACGCTCGTCCCCGTGCCTAGGCGGGCGGTGACGCGAGCCTGGAAGGCCCGCTCTTCCACGGTGGTGCAAGCCTTTCGCGTGGAGAGAATTGTGATTAAGGGGTTTCTCAGTCTCGATTATTGCTTCGCCAATTGCTCAGCCATCCGTGGAAAAACGAGGATTGGCGATTGAGGAGATTATCCAGTGTTGATAAAAGAGTTGCGGGAGACTGTCCCTTCGTCAAGGAAGCATCCACACATCTCAGTTTAGTCTTCGACAGCCCCTGACAGCCGGACAGCAGCATGATGGGAACCTGCGACTTCATGCTCTTCATTCGGACCGCGACTTGATCCCCGTCCATTCCTGGCATTCTGTAGTCGAGAATCACCGCGTCCACAGAGTTCGAGTGGAACATTTCGAGGCCGTCGCCTCCATTGGTGGCGGCCAAGACTTTGTAACCGGTGCCTTCGAGCAATTCTTTGTAGCCGATGAGCTGGTTCCATTCATCGTCGATGCATAAAATAGTTGGTTTTTGTCGTAACATGATTCTCCGCTTCCCGACGATGAGCGCACCCCGATATTAGTAATCATCAATGGCACGGAGCAATGCACCAAAGTGAGGTGAACAGCAGTGTCAGGAGGGAGCAGAGCAAGGTAAGGGACGACCCGCACCGTGGGGAGTAAGCAGCAAGGACGCTTTGTTGCCTTTTCTTTAGGCTTTCGTCTCGTGGTCATTTCAGGTTTGGCGGGCGCAATCGAGCCCGGCTCGTTTAGGGCGGGCACGCGGGCCTGGAAGGCCCGCTCTTCCACGGTGGTGCAAGCTTTCGCGTTTAGCAAGCTGGAGCAACGTTACGCGGGCGAGGGCGCCCGCGCCACAGGAGGAACGGCAGATTGCCTTCGGGCGGGTGGCCCCGGGCTAAGCGGCGGTGACGCGGGACCGATCGAGATCGAATCGCAGTGGACGGCGCGCAAGAGGGAGCGAGATGGAATCCCTTCGACTCTGCTCAGGGCAGGCTTTTCCTACGGTGCCGGTGCGGCCACCGGCAGAAAATCCCCGCCCAAGCGAAGCTTGAACGGGGCACCCCCGAGAGTAGTGGGCTACTTCCACGTGAACCGGACGATTGCATCTATCAACCTACTTCTTGAAGATTTGCAATGATTCTGTATTCCCTACCCGTTTGATTTCCCCAGTAGCGAAATCGAAGCTCCAGGTTTCTTCAACATCATCACAACGTTTTGCGGGAGGGATGTCTTCTTCGGTTTCATCAGGGTCCAGAAAAGTGGAAAAGTGCGCTCGAACCAAAATGTTCACGTTCTTGTCAGTACTGAATCCCGCATCAGTTACACGGAACCAGCATTGCTTGCCCTTGCGTTCTTCGAGCATTGCTTCCAGGTTGGGCTCGTATACCATGCCGGATCCCGCATCAATAGCGAGCACTTGTTGCCTGTCTGATGCATCGGATCCATATTGCCATTGCTCGGTCATCAGCAGAAGCATCCTGGATTTTTTAGCCCAGCCCAGAATCTCCATCCCGTTTTCGGAGGCGTCGCACTGGGGCGGCATTAGATAGATAAGCCTGTAGGCTCCATTGGCTCGGGCGACCCACAGCCGGGTTGTGTACACGCACGCAGGCTGAACGTCGACCTGTACGTAGGCCCGCCACTTCCTGTCCTCTGAAAAGGAGACCGGACTCAACAGGCGCTTTGGCTTCTCGCTCCCCGGGCAATTGACGAACAGTGTGCTCTGCAAATGCTGCGTGGTAAGCGAGCGGTTCGTGGGCACTGGTTGGGTAACAGCGACCACCGGCAGAATCAGCAGGAGCGCGGAGACAGCACGCATAGCGATGCTGAGTCTAGCACGCAAGTGACGGCGAGGTTGTGAACTATTAACTTGTCTTAAATTTGTTATTTGGCATGGTTAACGACGGGATCGTAAGTTAACCTCTTCGTATTCAGGTCAAGGGCAGGCGGACAAGAGTGTCCGCCCTACACGGGCAACAGCAGATTCCTGAGAACTTAACGTTTTGCCGCAACTTCGCGCAGGGGTTTGGCATCAAGGTACAGTGCAGATCTTTATTTCGGCATAGGAGCGCCCCAAAAATGCTGGTCGCACAGGATGGTCTCGAAGTTCGGCAGGAATTGTTGCAGCGGCTCACCGAGGCGCGAGGTCGAACGGATGAACTTTTCGATATCGTAAAGCCGGATGCGATTTATGAGCGACCGATTCCTGAGCGTCACCGCATTGTTTTTTATCTTGGGCATCTCGAGGCTTTCGATTGGAATTTGATGGGAGAACGCCTGCTCGGGGCCAAAGGGTTTCATCCTGAGTTCGACAAGTTGTTTAATTTCGGTATTGATCCGGTGGGCGGCGGCCTGCCTTCCGATAAGCCTGAGGATTGGCCTGCGGTCGCGGAGGTGCGCGAGTACGCGCGAAGAGTTCGCGAAAATCTTGATGCAGGACTCGAAGGAGTGCTGTCTTCTGATGCGCGATCTGGAGCGCCGCATGAGTTTTCGGCGAGCCAGCTTCTTAATGTGGCCATTGAACATCGGCTCATGCATGCGGAAACATTGACGTATATGCTGCATCAGTTGCCGCTTGACCGGAAGATATCCAAAAGGCGCGGGCCTGAGTTAGTCAGTGGTCGAGTCGAGCCAAAGCTGGTTGAGATCTCTGGCGGCTCGGCAACCCTTGGACTAGCGCGCGCCGACACGGCGTTTGGTTGGGACAACGAATACGAAGCGAATACGGTGGCGGTTCCGGCGTTCGCAATTGACTCGCACAAAGTAACGAACGGTCGCTACCTGGAATTTATTGCTGCCGGCGGTTACGACAATCGAGTTTTATGGAATGACGCGGACTGGAATTGGAAGACGGAAAAGGGCATCTCACATCCAGTGTTTTGGAAGCGTATGAATGATCAATGGTATTACCGAACCATGTTTGATGAAGTTGCGCTGCCGCTTGAGTGGCCGGTTTATGTGAGTCATGCGGAGGCGAGCGCGTATGCGCGCTGGTCGGGAAAGTCTTTGCCCAGCGAGGCGCAGTGGCACCGCGCGGCTTATGGTACTCGCGATGGAGCGGAGAGACCGTATCCATGGGGTGTTGAGGCGCCGGCTGCGAAGCTGGGGAACTTTGATTTTCACAGATGGGATCCGACTTCGGTTGGCGCGTTCCCTGCGGGGCGGAGTGCTTTTGGCGTTGCAGACATGCTGGGGAACGGATGGGAGTGGACGTCCAGTTTGTTTGCACCTTTTCCTGGGTTCGAGCCGTTTCCGTTCTATCGCGGATACTCCGCGGACTTCTGCGACGGGAAACATTTTGTCATGAAAGGCGGGTCATCTCGTACCGCGGCGTGTATGCTGCGCCGCTCGTTCCGCAACTGGTTTCAACCACACTACCAGTATGTCTACGCTGGATTCCGCTGTGTGGCCCATTAGGGAGTCCAATGCAGACACATGCGATTACCGCTGATCTTATCTATGAATTCGCGGCAGACGTGCGCGCCGGGCTGACTCAACCAAAGCAGAAAGAATTGCCTTCGAAATATTTGTATGACGATGTTGGGTCGGGACTGTTTGAGGTCATCAGCTTACTTCCGGAATATGGGCTGACGCGAGCGGACGAGCGACTTCTGCGACGGCACGCCAGAGACATTGTCGAGAGACTCCCAATACCGGTGATCGTGGCGGAATTGGGAAGCGGCAGCGGCAAGAAAACGCGGTGGATCCTCGAGGCACTTTGCCGCCGGCAGCAGACCTATTATTGTCCGATAGAAATTTCGCCGGCTGCGTTGGCCATGGTCCATCGCGAACTCAGCGATCTGGATTCGATCAGCATCGTGGGATTTGAGCGCGAGTATCTGGACGGTCTCTTGGAGGTTGCCGCCCGGCGTGATGACCACGAGCATTTGTTTGTGCTGTTTCTTGGAAGCACTATCGGAAACTTTGACCGGCCAGCGGGGACGAAATTTCTGCGGGAAGTGCGCCGCATTTTGCAGCCGGGTGATGCGCTCCTATTAGGCACCGATCTGGAGAAGCCGATCCCTCAATTGATTGGGGCCTATAACGATCCGCTGGGGATCACGGCGGCCTTCAATTTGAATCTGCTCTCGCGCATCAATCGCGAACTGCAAGGCGAATTCGACCTGCGTCAGTTCGAGCATGAAGCGAGATTCAACGGTGAGGCGCGCAGCGTGGAAATGCACATTCGCTCCAAGCGAAAACAAAGGGTAGCTATCCCCGCCGCTGATCTCTCGGTTGAGTTTCAAGAGGGCGAGACAATCTGGACCGAAAGCAGCCATAAGTACTCCCGCCATGACGTGTTGCGGATGGCCATGATGACGGGTTTTCACTGTGAAGCACAGTGGATCGACGATCAATGGCCTTTCGCCGAAAACCTCTTCATTGCCAAGTGATCACGCTCCGCTGAGAAATTCAAAACTCCACCACGCAGGAGCGGTGGCAGTGGGTCAGATCAGGCCGCTCTTCTGATGCAAAACTAGCTGTTGCCTCTCAAGGCACTTACAAGCCACCGAAGCAGAGGAAAGCGTTCATCTCATTTGTGCATCATGTTAGACTCGAATTCTCGCAAAAAACTTTCAGGGGTTACGCAATGTGGTCTGCGAAATTCGGCTTACCGGGCCGGTGTGGTTCGTTTCTATTTCTCGTTCTACCCTTCATTCTTTTTGGCGCTGAGGCGATCGCACAACAAAATCCTGTTGAGCCGGTAACGGATTCAACCAAATCTGCTGCGCAATCAAACGCGACTGCTCCTACCCCATCAGCGGACACGCAAGCCGATAGCGATTCTTCGTCGCTCAGATTAGGCGCGGGCGATCTGCTGGAGTTTAATGTATACGGCGTTCCGGAGCTCTCGACCAAGGCACGCGTAGGCAACACCGGCGATTTGTATTTGCCACTGATCGGTTACGTACATGTCGCAGATCTTAGCTTGGAAGAAGCTCAGACTTTACTTGAAAAGCGGCTTTCCGATGGTGGATTCGTGAAGAATCCTCATGTGACCATGTTTATCGACGAGTATGCGTCGCAAGGGATCACCGTGATCGGTGAGGTGGCCCGTCCAGGAATTTATCCGGTACTGGGAGACCGGCGTCTCTTTGATGTGCTGTCAGCGGCCGGAGGATTGAGCGACAAGGCGGGCAGGAACATCACCATTACCCACCGCAACAGTCCCGATCATCCGAAGATGGTTCATCTTTCCCAGCATCTCGAGCGAGGCACGGGAGAAAACGTGGAAGTTGCGCCAGGAGACACGATCGTAGTGGCGCGAGCAGGTGTGGTTTACGTGGTGGGTGATGTAGGGAGACCAAGCGGATTTCTGATGGATAGCGACAGCATCACAGTGCTTCAGGCAATCGCAATGGCGGGCGGGACTACCAAGACGGCCAAACTCAATAGCAGCCGAATTATCCGCAAGACAGCCCAAGGCGCACAAGAAACGCACATTCAGTTGAAGAAGATTATGCAGGCCAAGGCGCCTGATCTGACCATGCAAGCAGACGATATTCTGTTCGTACCTTCGAGCGCCGGCAAGACCGCAATGTACCGCGGCGCTGAATCAGTGTTACAGGCTGCTACAGCTTTGAGCATCGTTGCAGTTCACCCGTAAAGGAAACTCAAGCCGCATTTGCGCGCTGCTTCCTGGTACCCTCCAGCAATTCTTCAAGCACGGTTATGTACTGTGCCGCGGTTTTCCCGCGAGAAAACTTTTGCAGGATGTACCGCCTGCCGTTTTGACCAAGGAGATGGCACAAAGTCATGTTTTCCGCCAGCAGAGTAATGGCGTTTGCCAGCGCAGTTGCATCTTCCGGGGGAATCGCAATTCCTGAATGGGCCTGCTGGAGAATCTTTCTGGCTTGACCGTCTACGGCAAGGATGACCGGCCGTGCGCAGGACATGAACTCAAGCATTTTGGTTGGAATCACGGTCTTGAAGATGTCATTTCTCTTCAGCAAGACGACACAGGTATCCGAAGCACCGATGTAGGCAGGAATGTTCATTCGCGGTTGTTGATCGATGAACCTCACGTTCTTGAGCCCGCGAGAGCCCGCGTCACTGGCGATCCGTTCCTTGTCGGCTCCCTCACCAACGAGCAGAAAAAATACGTCCGGGGCCGTGGCTTGCAAGTCCTGTGCGGCTTCGAGGAAGGTGTCTAAACCATGAGCCATTCCCATGGTTCCGATGTAGGAGACTACAAATTTGTGCTCAAGTTCCAGTTCCCTTCTCAGATTCCGGTCGCTCTGCCGCGGAGCAAACAACTCGGTTTCAACGCCGTTTTCAACGACCGCCAGCTTTCGCGGAGGAACCCGCCAATGCTGCACCAAATGCTCCTGGAAAGCACTGGTAACCACCACGATACGATCAGCTTTCGCGTAGAGAAAACCGGCGATTCTCGCGAGGAAACGATGGAGCATCGAACTGTCATCGCCCACACCCACAGCAGTCAGCGATTCCGGCCATAGATCACGGACTTCGAAGACGAACGGCACGCGCTTACATCGCGCCAGCCACCAGCCCGAGAGGCCAACCAATAGTTGGGGAGAAGTTGCGATTACAACGTCGGGGCGTGAAATAAATAGACCGCTAATAGCCGAGGAGATGCAGAACGAGGTGTAGTTCAACATACGCTCCCAGGCTTTCCGATTCGGCAGAGGCGCCAGCCAGGTTCGGACTACGTTTACGTCGCCGACGGTTTCGCGCATGATCAGCTTGCGAAGCGCGCGACGATACTCCGGAGGCACGGCTCCGGTGGGATGATTCGGAAAGCCTGTGAGGACGGTAACCTGGTGGCCGGCTTGCGTCCAATGCTGCGCCAACTCGGCGGCGCGCGCTGCCGGTGCTCCCATTTCCGGTGGAAAGTACTGGGATACGTAGAGAATCTTCATTGATGCTAGTAGTAACAGAGCTTGAATGCACTCTTGTAACACAGGGCGCGAGTACGTTTGGCACGGCTTCGGCTGTAGTTTTCCCAGCGATCGGCATAATGACCGAATTCTTGACAACCGGTGAGACGCTGCATGATGCGCAATTGCACGATGTGCAGGCGGTGATAGAAGGGACTAGCGAGCATCTTCAGGCGCGTTCCTGATTGCTCGTACAAAGACCAGAAACCGAGATCATAGTGGTGCAGATTGCGCAGCAAGGTTTGCGTAGCCTGTTGGAACAAATTCCGCGCGGAGTCTTCTCCGGTGGCCAACCAATAATCGTAAACGCCCCAAGCTGCCCATAGGAATCCGTTCAGGATATGAGTGGGCGGGGTGACGATGTATTCCTCGAACCAGATGTCTCCCTGCTCGTCTGTGAAGGTCACCCCGCCTTGCGCGGTTGACCGGAGGAATGCGGCGAAGGCGCGCTGTGCGGCGTCAAGGTAGCTGGAGTCTCCCGTATCGAGATGAGCCCGCAAAAGGAGCGATATTCCCTGGCCCTGTGCCAGTCCCGAATACCAAGGCGCTTTTAAGGGACTGCGGTACTCCCAATTGAAGTGGTGGTTCCAGACCGATATTCCAAAACGATTTTGCTCGAGATTGGTGCAAAGCCAATCGCTGGCCGCGAGAAATTTTTCCCGTCGCGCTGAATCGCGGTCCGTGCAATAAAGGTTGTAGTTGCCGAGGCCCCATTGTGCGATGGCAATCGGGTTGTACTGGAGGCCGATTTGCCCGTGGTAGTCCAGCAGAGGAATGCCGGCAGAATCGCAATGCAAACCATAGTCGGCCTTCCTGGGAAACGACATGTAGTACTCGCCAAGGCTATCACGGAGCGCGTGTGGATTCATTTGCGGCGAATCGTGCCAGAACGTTAATTGACTTGGACCTGGGGTAAGGTAGGCGCGAAAGATTCGCCGATAATAATGCAGACGGCTAGTCCGCGGCATGTGTGAAAAGAAGTTTGGCAAGTGTTCAGACTATAGCACGGCAAAATAACGGTGGTAGCGACTAACCAGATTCCGGCAAATCACTGCCGAGGGTAACCCGTAGCAATGCAGTTTCGAGGTCGGCATCGGTCACGCCGATCGTCGTGACGGCGAGCAGGTCGGTGGTGTTTCTGCCGTCGGGCAGGAACGCGTTTCCATACTGAAACAATGTCATTGGCCAATGGTCTTTTTGCCACTCACAGACGTTACGCCAGTGGAAGCCATCAAGGCTGCCGTAAAGGCGGACATGGCGGTCAGGGTTGGCAAGGCTTGGTTCTACCATCGTAGAAAAAAACATGGTTTCGCCGGCGCGGCATCCGTTAATAGAAGAACTGGTTAGGGCTGCCAACTCGGTCAGGTTCCTTCGACGATCTAATCTATAAATATGGTTGGACTCGAGCGGAGTATCGGATGCGAAGTAGAGCGCGTCCGGCATAGGAATGAGCGCTACTGCCCGCGCCTGCTGGTGGCCGGAGAGGATGGTATCGACCGTACGCAAATCGCAAGACGTTCGCAGGATTCGGCATTCATCGCCATTGTCACCGGTTAGAATCCAAAGACAATTTTCCCATTCGTCATACACGATGTTATGTACATGACGAATGGAACCGCGAGCAAAGGTGTGAGCGACATTCCATGTAGCGCCGTGATCGGTCGAGGCATAGATGTGGACTTCATCGCGATGGGGGTTATCAAAATATTCTCCCCAGAAGAGGCGACCGTCGGGCGTGCTGGTGATATGTAGTGGACGTGTGCCACGGAGGAGCTTGTGGGTGACGCGAAAGTTCGTATCTCCCGGGCAAAGCGTTACGATTGCGCCAGGTACAGCAGCGACGATGTGCCCGGAGGGCAGCACCGCAGCCGCGTGGAATCCGTCACGGAGGAGGCGATAAGACAGACGCGAGGAGGAACTAAGCCTCCGCCACCAGGCTGGATCAAAGCGTGCTACGAATTCCCATTTTCTTTCGTCGGCAGAGGGCCGGCAGCGCAACACAGTGTAGCCACGCGAAACGTAGAGCACATCGCCAGCCCAAGTGAGCGCGCGAATTCGCGGAAATGAGGCAACTCTAGTCATTTGCCACTCAGTCGATTTGATAGATAGGGCGAGATTGACTGGTTGGGCTGACATATCTTTTTTTCAGTTATCTGACTTCAAGGCGAGAAAAGGACCGATCGCCAAGGCATCCATCCGAGTTCGCTTGAAACAATCGATGGCTTCATTGGGAGCGCAGACAATCGGTTCGTTCTCATTGAAGCTGGTGTTCAGGACGACTGGAATACCAGTTTTGCGTTGGAAGGCCTGAATCAAATCATAGTAGAGCGGATTCTCATCCCGCGAAACGCTTTGTAGACGGCCAGTGTCGTCCACATGATTGACCGCACAAAGTTGCTCACGTTTTTCCGGTCGAATCGTGTAAACGTGCAACATGAAAGGAGAAGGGTGATCGTGTTCGAAATATTCGTGCTGGTGCTCGGCCATGATGGACGGTGCAAAAGGGCGAAACCACTCGCGATGTTTGATGCGCGCGTTGAGAACATCCTTCATGTTGGGTAAACCAGGATGAGCAACGATGGACCGATTGCCCAGGGCGCGCGGGCCCCACTCCATGCGTCCTTGAAACCAGCCAGTTATATTTCCGGCGGCGATTTGCCCGGCCACTGCTTCGAGCAAGCATTCGCGCTCCAGCCGTTTATAGCGCAGATTGGCGTTCTTCAAAGATGATTCAATGCGCGATTCCGAAAAATCCGGCCCCAAGTAGGAATTATTCATCACGCAGCTTCGCGCCTGCTTGAGAACAGAATGATAAGTATGCAGTGCGGCGCCGACGGCCAGGCCTTCGTCGCCGGCGGCGGGCTGAATCCAAGTCTGGCGGAAGGGAGTACGAGAGAAAAGTTTGCCATTGGCGACGCTGTTCAATGCACATCCACCGGCCATTGCCAGATTCCCAAGTGGCACCTTTTTGTGCAATTGGTTCAAGAGGTGGAAGAAAACTTTTTCGAAGCTGTGCTGCATGGCGAAGGCGAGATCCATGTCCCGCTGCGTAATCTCAGCATGCGGCTGACGTGGCTCACCGAATAACTTGGCCATCTGCTGAGAGAAATGGCGGGCCAGGCTCACCGTGCCATCGGAATCGATTTGCATTCCCTGGTTGCTGCCGAGCGGCTTGAAGTAGTTCAAATCGAGTTGAAAGCTGCCGTTCTTTAAACCAATAATTTCGCCGATCTGGTCGCAGTAGGTATCCTTGCCATAAGGCGCCAAGCCCATGACCTTGCCTTCGTCCCCGTATTTCTTGTAGCCGATGAACTCGCAAATCATGGTGTAAAAACTGCCGAGGGAGTGCGGCAGGAACACGCGCTCCAAGATCTCGATATCGTTGCCTTCGCAACGGGCCATCATCGTAGAAACAAAATCGCCTGAGCCGTCGTAGCTGAAACCGGCAGCCTTTTCCCAAGGCGAACAGTAATAGGCGCTGGCAATATGGGCGATGTGATGTTCCAGATGGTGCTCCTGGAATCGCAGCAGTTGGGGATCTATCTGAAGCGAATTGGCAAGCAGCGAGCGAACGTCGCGCATGCCTTCTTTGCGCTGGCGCAGGCGGATGAAATTGAGAATTTTGCTCGGCTTTGACAGGGCATACTGAACTTTCTTTGCCAGGTTCGCATCACTATCCTGGCCGACTGCGACGTGATCAATGTCTGTGATCTTCGCGCCGACGGCATCGAGGCAGGCTTTGACCGCGAGTGAGGGGAATCCTCCGTAATGCTTGTGGCGATTGAGGCGTTCTTCGGCAATCGCAAAGACGACTTTGCCGTCCTGCACGATGGCGGCGGAGGCGTCGGCGTGGAACATGTTGAGGCCCAGAATCAGCATTAACTGCTATTCCTCTCCCCTCTTGAGCCGGAGTTCGTAAATCTTGGCCTTAATGTGAAAAAACTGGATGCCTTGAAAGCCGCAGTAAATCAGGCCAGCAATACCATCCAAAAATCCCAGCCGAAAAACATATTTGTAAAAGAAAAACAGCAAGGGCGATCCTGGTATTCGCAGGAACTTTTGCTTAAGCCAGCGCCGCCTCTGGGCCTGCTGACCAAAAAAAGTAGGACGGAGTTCGTCCTTGTCGGCTTCTTTATTCAGCCAGACTTTAGCTTCCCAGTTCGAATATTCGTCATGCTTCTGAATGTACCGCGAGAGTGACTCCACGTTGTAGTGAATGATTGGGTTCTTCAGCTTTGCAGTGGAACCGTCGACGAGAACGTGCTCGTGCACTTCCATGTCCGCCATCGATGCGTCCTGACCCCGGAGCCGGCACTCGTAGTGCCCTTTGCCACGTCGGAACAAAGATAACTTCCAAAAACTGGCATTGCCGTGTCGCAGAGCACGTGCAAGGAATGACATGCGCAACGAGATGTAGTAGCCATCAAATCTGGAATCTTGGATTGCGTGGCTGATCTCTTCCGACAGTTGTGGCGTGACAATCTCGTCGGCATCGAGCAGCAGAACCCAGTCGTGCGTGAGCGGGAGTGTGTTCAGGGCCCATTGCCGTTTTTTTGGCCAACCACCTTGATAATAGAACTGAACAACCTGCGCAGCGTGTGTGCGCGCGATTTCGACAGTTTCATCAGTGCTTTGAGAATCGACTACGTAGATCTCACCGAGTCCGAGTCCGCTCAGTGCTGCGAGGCACCGTGGCAGGTTGTGCGCTTCGTTGCGCGTCGCGATGATCACGCTGACGGGCAGATTGCCTGTGGGCGCGGTATTTTCTGAATACGTGACCCTTTCTAGCTCTTGCATCACGCAATATTTGCCTGGAGTAAATAAAGAGACTTTATTGCAAGCGGAGTGAGAGAAAATGCGCAGAGCGGCAGGGCCCCTGCGGGACGTAAGAGTAACGCGCTGATGCAAACAGTGTCACACATGGGTCTAGGTTGTTTAGGACAACTGTAGTTATGCTACTGCGAAATGCTGTGGATGAATGTTGCCTTTCTGCATTCCCGATGATGGCTGCCAACAAATATTCGATACTGCTAATTGCAACGGGTCCAGCTAAGTTGCAATTTTCGCATTCGCGAGAATGGACAGGAGAAACGACTGACTCGACCCTTTGGAAGCGTTACTGAAGAACGCCTTCCGCCTGCTGAGCCCACATGCGGCGGCGAAATGAAGTACAACTCGGCATTCTTGCGAATGCAGCCGTCCATTCAACTTGCCACATAGGGAATTCCGCGTCCGTCGGAAATGTACAGGGTGGGATCGCTGTCTGCAGTGCCGCGCCCCAGATATTATTACTGAAAACAGACAACTTATTGGCTTTGTTCCGCAACAAACCCACTTCTTCCGGACAGATTAATTGGGGTCGCAGGAACACTTGCCCCGCGGCCGTTGCTGATACTTTAGGAGGTCGTCGTGAAGTGGGTGTCGCCGATCTGGTGGGACTCGCAAGGCAAGCGTTCGGGTCGCGATCTCGCAGACGAAGTGAGGGTGCAGACGCGAGCGCGCGCATCACTCTAGCAGTTGTGCACAATTAGAAGGCGCCCGACTTGTTGTGCAGCTGGGTCATTCTTCGTTGCCAAATATAGTATCGCTCCTTCAACGCCCGCGGTAGCTCACGGAGCTCAAAAAATGTTAGTCCAGAGGCTCCCCAAACCGGGATCGTTTTCATGGTTGGAGCCTTCTCCAGCCAGAATTTGTCTTCCTCCGTTACACACGACCGCTCCCGGGCAATACTGATTTCGTCGCCTACGTTGATGCACTCGGAAAGCTGGACGACTTCCAGCCGCTACCCGGAAGAGCCTGCCGGTCTCCTGGCCTTGGATCCACAACTGGTCTGCTACTCCTGGGTCACCGGCATCGCGGAAGTCGCCCAGGTAGTTTTTCGTGCGGAAGCGATTAGTAGAGGTTCAGTACCTGCGAACTACGATCACCGACGAACAACGGCAGGAGTTGGCACTTCAGTGTATTTTGTTGTGCTTCTGTTTTTGTACCGGTGACAAACACTCCCTGTGGAAAGAGGTTGCGCGCTACCCGCTCAACCTCGATTCCCATGTCTAGGATGGATTGCTCGTATTCTGTTAATTCAGCAGAGTAGTAGAGTTCCGGCTTGTGAATCCGCAACCACGCATTCTTCGGGCAGGCCCGCCACAAAATATAATCCGTCTTAGATATATATGTCATGCGATATATGCATGGCTGGGGAACCCGTGAATCGCCAAAACATTACATCATTTGACGTTAAGTAAAAAGAGCCAATGCTAAACCGCACTCTATCGGGAGCAGAGCCTGACGCGCCCTCACGGCATTGTCCGCACCTCAATACCTAAGCATCGCCACGCGAGACCGGGCTTTGCCAGAACTCCTGCCAGTTGCGCCAGCCCCTGCCGATGCCTTTGATGCGGGCGGTGGCCGCGCCGAATCCGGTTGGCATACCGGGAAACTCCGATGCGTGCTCGAATCGCGGAGTTCGAAATCCCGGCAGACGGGTGAAATTAGTTGCTCTGCTCGCACATGCTACTCCTGTGTCGCGAGCAGAAACATCAGACTTGAAGTCGGAACAAACAAGACGGGTGTCTGGATTTGTGTCACAGTTTGTCCCCAGCCAAGATCCTGCTGCAACTCGCCCACTAAATGCGGCGAGTCGATCCAAAAACCGTCGTTCTCTGCGTGTAGCACGACGCCGATATTGACACGGTTAGAGTTAAGTAGTCGAAAAGCAACTTGTTTGTTGCGTAAATGCTCTTTGTCGATCATGGCGCCGCAAATTATACGCCTTCGGACTCTGGCCCCTTGGATTCACAATGTCGCGGGAGCGGAAAAAATGCAGGTTGATAGCGGTCAGTTCCACATAGTTAAGAACGGATGCTTGAAAAGCCGTCGAAGAAGACTCGCATAGTCGTTCATGAATTGGCTGCCTCAGAATGCCAAAGCCTTTCATCCAACGGCTCATCGTTTTTGAGCGCTCGGTCAAAGTTTTGACTTGCTGTTATGTGCCTACGTTCGTTTTTGCTCGCTCGCGTGTCGCGTGAGGGAAGGTGTCTCTAGCAGTCCGTGCCTAAATCCACGATTTCTGACATCGAGTTTTCATCGAACACGTTGACGGCGATGCAGTATCCGGCGCGACATGCAAGGCACGCGGAGGCACGGCGGTCGCCTTGGGAGTCGAGATGAGGCACATAAGGTGGAAAAATAGGATTGTCACCACGTCCTGAAGTGCCCGTGGTGTACCTGCGCCAATTATCTTCCGGAGCAGCAACGCCAAGTTGCACGCCGCCGCTTGCAGCAGCAGCCTTTTGTGCACGTTCTCCTTGCCGCGCACGTAGAGTCGCCGCAGAGCCCCGGTCTCGTAGGCGTGCGCGAAGGTCCGCTCGACCAGCTCGCCCCGACGCCTCAACAACTGCTTACCGCGACGGCCACCGATCCGCTGCCGATTCGCATAGACTGCCGCCTGCGCTTCCCGCTTTCCCGCCCTTCCGCCGTCCGCGGGCCGGTTCAGCGATGTAGGATCGCACATTAGATCGCCGCGCCGACACCAGCACGCCCCCGGAATGGTAGCCCCTATCCGCCACGAACTCTTCCACACCCTTCGCGTTCACCTTGAACTTACCGTCCGCCGTCGGCTCTGCGATCTGTTCTGCTACCGCTTCTCCCGCGCTTGGCAAAGTCTCCTCTATCGAGGCTGTATCGCCGACCACTCCACTGTGTGTGGTCACTGCCACAATCGCTCCGGGGTCCATGTCTACGGCGTGCTCGGCCTTGTAGGCCAGCGCGGTACGGCCGTCTTTCATGCGCGTGATCTCGGCTTCCGGATCATGGGGGTTGACCCACTCCTCATTCGAGCCCTTCTTCTTGCGTCGCCGATCCATGCGCCGCGATACGACGGAGAGCTACACCGAGTACCTGAAGGGGTTGGCGGAGGCGACCGGGCTGGAAGCTACCGATGAGGCGACGCTGCGCCGAACAATCGACTTCATCGCAGCGTTGGCTTCCAGCGTAGTGGCGTCGATGCCGATCGTCTTTCCTCTCAACAATCCCGCCCGCGTTACTTGCCGCAGCACCCAGCCAAAAACCTCCTGATGCGTGGCCTCGTCCATCAGCCGGCGTGCGCGAGATGGTCACATGATCCGGCGTCCGCTCATCCAGCCCGATCTGCAAAAACTGCCGCAAGCACAACGAATCCGCTACCCGCCAAGCGATGCCCCGTTCGCTTTCGATCCCTTCAAAGAAACCGATCAGCATCACCCGAAAATACATCACCGGCGCCAATGACGGACGCCCCAACTTCTCGTGATAGAACTTCTGGCAGCGCCCTTCGCAGAACTCATCGAAGCCTGCCTCGTCCAGCACTTCGTTCAGCCGCCGATAGAAAGGATGGCCCGGAGCTTGCGCTAGATCCCGGCGGTACCAAAGCTCTTCTTGCCGCTGACGCTGTCTACGCGTTCCCATAGCCATGTCCACACAGTACCGTAAATCATTTTCGGCGCAAAGTGATTAGCAGGTCATGGATGTGAAGGAATGTCATGGTAACCGGGATGGATCACGCAGGTTGGGCTACGGGGTGTCACGGGTCGGCGTAGTGCTCACGAGCCTGGTCGCTGTACGTCTAAGAAAGGAGTTACCGTCGTCGCCGTTGGGAGTAAGAAGCAATGAACAGCAAAGCTGCATTCCTTGCCTTTCCCATCTTCGTACTGTTTCTAGTCGCTTTGCCCTCTCAAGCCTCCAATGCAAGCCAGGCAGGATTCGATCTTCCCCAACCCAATGGCTGCTACCCCGTAGGCACTAAAACGATTGTGTTGAGAGACCCGCACCGCAGCCGGGATCTGCTAGTCACGATGTGGTATCCGGCAGTGGAAGGTACTTCCGCACATGCGCCCTACATGGACAAAAAGACTGCGGATGCGCTGGCCGAAGAGTGGAAACTGCAACCGGACTTCCAACGCCTCGTGCGCACACACGCTAGGACCCTGGCAGCCATCGCCCAGGGGCGGCCCTTTTCCAGTTGTTCTTCTGGAACACGGCTCAGATGTCGTGCCGGCTATCTACACAATTCTGGCTGAGGGTCTGGCGAGTAGCGGCTTCATCGTGGTTGCCGCCAACCATCCCCCTGACGCACTGATTTCGGTGTTTCCGGACGGGCACGTATTCAAATTTACGGCCTACTGGCCCGTCGAAGCCGATTATCGAACTCAAGGCGTGGCCATTGGTAAGTTCGTGGACGAGGTCTTGGTGGCAGATGTGAGATTCGTTCTCGACCAGCTCCAGGAAATGAACTCGCATGATCATTTCTGGCAGCGCCACCTGGATTTGTCCAAGATTGGAATCGTAGGCCACTCTCTGGGTGGAACGACAGCAGCACTCGCCACACAGGAGGAACCCCGCATTCTGGCTGGCGTCAACCTGGACGGCTCCACCTTCCCCGGCATGAACGCGGATGTTCGGCCTGTTCCAGTGCGCAAGCCTTTGCTGTTCCTTGCGGCTGAGGAGCACGCTTCAAACCCGGCAGTTCAAATTCGTGAGTACGTCGGCAGCGAATCGAATTCGTACTACGTCATCGTGGGCGGAGCCAACCATGGAAGTTTCACCGACGCAAACCTGCTTGCTAGCCGCTTCTCCCGAGAATCCCCGCCGGACAACAGTGCGTTTGAACGGGCCCTGCTCACGAGCCTATTAACCCGATCTCTGGTTGAGGAATTTTTTGGCAAGTATTTGAAAGCAACTGTTGCCCCCGATCTCGACCTGGTTGTGCGGGTAGATAAAAAGTAGCGAGCGACGCAAGCGCAGAGTCCTGCGGGGATCGGAACAGTGGAACAGTGGCCCGGGAGAACCTCCGACCCATGGTGAGCACGAACATTTTGAAGATCAGCCGTGAAATGATTTTAGACACGGCCTGCTAGCCCATTAGCTGATCGTCTCCGTAGCGGACTTCGCATCCATCGTAAAACCGGCAACCGACAGTTGAACGTCGGTCCAGAATCCACTTGATACTGGACTGTCCTGGTCAGAAGGTTCACTGGACACGCGTCCGGTTCGTTTATGACTCCCAAACCGTGGATGAAGTCCCTCCGCGGTACATGGTTTTAGGCTGCGCCGCAAAGCTGGCCTGCGGTACATCTGGGCTCTGAAGATGCACTACAACTTTCATCATTGTGCCAGTGGACGCCTGTGGTATCCATCAATACAGTGTGGGGTCCCTGGGCTCCTGGTTGTTTCATAAATTGCTTACGAGCGTTCCACCGTGGAAGAACCCGCAGTATTCCAATCCATAGGAAGGTCAGCACGAAGTACGGCATGATATTTTTCGCATCCTGAGCATTGGGTTTAACGATGAGCCCAAAAGCAAGGATAGCGGCCCATGATGGCGAAGGACATGAACAACCGCGTTACCCACTTGCTGAAAATACTGCGGTTACGGTGAGCAGCAAATGAGTCTATGAAGTCCGTCTGCGTCAGTTCGTAGTCGATCTGCATACGTGTAACCCCATCAGCGAAAAGCAGGATAACTTTTCCTTTGCCGGTCGTCTATCCATTTCCAATTGAGTTGCCCGTTTACGGTTGCCGTGGCGGGGGCGCAGCTCGACGTGCCAGTCGTTTCCTTCGCTTCTCCCCTAAAAACCTCCCGATGGAGCGCAATTGGCGAGATCCTGCAAATTCCGCGCAACTCTTCTGAAGCGACCAATAACGTCGTCGCACTCGCTGAATGTCAGGCAAGCGAAGGTAGAGCGAGCGTGTCGCGGGAAGGGCGTTGAAGTGGAAGATGCCTCTGGTCTCGGGCCGCATAGAGGACGTAACCTGCATTCCTTAACAGTTGTCCGACTCCGTCATGATCCTGAGTGACTTCGCACAAGATGACGGGTCGATGCTCAAGAACCTTATGTGCTCCCTTTAAGACTCTATACTCCATGCCCTCAACATCAATCTTCAATACTTGTGGAGGGGGATAGTGCTCAAGTATCCAGTCTAAGGTGATAGTGACGACCGTCTGAGCAGGCCCGGCTCCCAGCAGTGAGTTGGACGACTTGCCCTCTTCTGAAAAGTGCAAGCTGGATATTCCGGGAGTGTCGGCGACCGCAGCCGCAAGAACCGTTACGGGGGCGCCGTTGAGCAGTACGGAGCGGTGGAGAAGGCTTGCCAGCCAAACGTCAGCCTCTACAGCGAGAACTCTTGATCCTAGCGCAGCGGCTGCAAAAGAGAATAATCCCACGTTGGCTCCGATATCCCACACAGTTGTTTCATTGCGAGCCCACTGTCGCGCCATCGATAGGAGGAATGGATCGACCCTTGCAATGTTGTGCCTCCAATACCCAAGGGCAGATTCAGGTGACACCAGGAATGCAGTTTTGCCGAATTCGATTGGTAAACGTCTTTTTAGGATTACGCCTCGACTCAATCGCTTAAGAATTTGCCTGATCACGTTTCCATGCTAACGTGATCCCGATCGCTGTGAAACTTTTTTTGACTGAGAGCGGGGAGATTTTATGCGCCTGACTGGTCTCGTTCTCCTACCCTTTCTCTCGTGTTCTACTTTGCTCGTGTCAGGGCAATCAGCCAGGTCTGATCACGAAAACGTGCAGGCTGGCGATAGGACAGAGAAAAGCGGCGGAGAACCTCGCCACGTTCGATTCGCGTCCGATTACAACTGGGTACAGACCCCAACCTCGCCAAGTGCGCTCTCCGCGGGCACAAACTCCATTACCCTTGCGCCATGCCCCCGAGGGCTGACGATTACCGATCCAGACATTGGTGCCCCTACACAATACGTGTACATCGCTGGACCGGGAAGCCCCGAGGCCGTATTAGTCATGGGCGGTACGGTGCAGAAGGGAGGCTCCTCTTGCACTATTAACATCAGGACAGCCTACCAACATGGCGCTGGTTACAAGATTGGGAGTGCGTCAGGGGGAATCAAAGAGGCATCGGAAGACGCGCTGTTCCAGGTTGAGCCTTATGGTTTTGGGTATCGGAGAAGGCAGGGTGGATTAGTAGTCGTCGATGCCCTGGGTTCACCGTACAAGGCGTACGCGCCCATTTACGTCGAAGGCAGCAACCAGCAGATTGAGTTCTCCGGTGGGGTTCTCGAGTGCTACGTCTCGAATCAAGACTGCTTCATTACTGGTGACGGACAGAAATCGGTACGATATACGAACATCGCCGTAACCGGCCTGCGGGCTCGCCCGATGGCTATCGGGAACACAGGAAGCATGATTTATGACCAAGCCAACAAGAGCACATTTCGTAATATCGGAACCGTTTTCTCGTCGACCAAGGCGACGTTCGGCCACTACGTGACGATCTGCGACGATCAAGCATTCACCCTGGACGGATTGCAGCAATTCGATGGAAACAATTTACGTACCGACGCCGCATTTGTGGGTTCTGCCATTTACGCACCGGGTCCGTTCAATATCTGCTCGGCAAATGGCTGGATTACCCATGTCGACTTGACGCTGGATTGCCATGGCAACGGAGTCGACTGGAACAGTGGCAATAATCTGCGAATCAGCGACAGTGTCATTCAGGGATGGTCTCAGTTCGGTCTTCGTGGCGGCCTTAAGCGGGGAGGCTACGCCAATATTGAGTGGCAAAATGTCTACGAAGAATCAGGGCGTTGCCCTAACCCGGTGGGAAATATTGGTAGCGCGGGAGTGATCCAGCAAGGAGGAGTTTTCAAACAGAGTGGTGGCATCGGACCCCAGGGCCGCATGCCACAGTTCTCCAATAATGGCCCAATTATTTATGAATATTGGATCGTCATGCATCACCCGAGCTACGGAGACAGTCTGCCTCTCCCGGCCGGTTATGCCAGGTCAGACGGAAAGTCAGCGGTCACAGTCAAATGGGCCCCGGATGGTAGAGGAGGGGCGGACCAGTACAAGATTCTTCGTAAGACGTGGGAGCGTACGGGCGACAAGACTCCGCCTTACGGTTCAGGAAAATTTCTCGTAGGACAAGTATCAGCGAAGTCTGCCTGCACGGCAACCCTGTGTACTTTTGCCGATCAGAGCGAATCTCCCGCGGCATTCGCTGTCGTCGGGATCTCATCGCCAAGCATTTACTATCCTGTTCTTGATTTGTGGCCCGGCGACCTGGTATTAAGTTCTGGAAATGACACTAACAATGAAACCTCTACCGCGACCGGACATCTGGACAAGCTACCGCAGTTCGTAGTTGCCGAAGTTCATCCCAAAATGGCGAGTGTGTTTGTCCAAGACTGCAATCCTGCCTTGGGCGGAGGAGGCGACGGGCCAGTCGGAATCATCCGGTTCAGCTGTCAGAGTATCCAAGGATCTCAGAATACGCATTTTTATGGTGGGCTCGTTTTGCCCAACAGCATGATCTATGATGGTGGCCATGACCGCGGCTTAAAGGGTCGACTGAATTTCCTGACCATGGGAACTGGGCCTTTAGACGCGATCACTTGGTTTGATTCCAACCCCGAAAAAACACTTACTAATCCGTGGGCGCGGCCGGATGCTGATCCGGCAGATGCAGCCACCGGAATCTATGATGCCTTGGGGACAATTCTCTATGATCGCGCTAGAACAGAGATCCGCAGTTATATTGGGAAGGCGCCCGACCAAACTCCGCAAGAGAGTCTGACGACGGTCATGAAGAAATTCTCCGTTCCGGTGCGCGTTCAACCGGACTCCGATGTACCAGCTATTATCGTTAAGCAGGCCAACGCGCCTTCTCCCACTGCCGACATTTTTCAAGTCCAAGACAAAGAAGGCGACGTCAAGGTAAGTGTCAATAAGAGTGGACACCTGAAGTTGGGCGGAACAGCGACAATTACGCTCGGGGCTGCCGGTACTCCAACCGGTTCGTGTGTCACAGGAAGTTTCTACACGCGTTCGGACGGCGGGCCAGGTTCGACGCTGTATGTTTGTGAGAATGGTAACTGGGTATCGAAGTGAGAAGAACCTTATGCTAGCATCGGTTTCGAGATTCATTTTTCAATCATGATGGTTGTTGGATCAGTTGACGGGCTCAAGGAAACTGTTCAAAGGTTCTGGGATGCGGAGCCCTGTGGCGCTCGTTACATCGAGCATCGAGAGGGCTTCGATGCTCACGCTCGTTCGCGGTACAGCTTGGAGCCTCATATTTTCGAATTCGCACGGTTTAGAGCCTCCCGAGGTTTACGCGTTCTGGAGATCGGCGTCGGCATGGGCGCCGACTACCTAGAATGGCTCAAAGCGGGGGCACAAGCAACTGGGGTTGACTTCTCATCTGCTTCTCTGGAAAAGGCGCGACGACGTTGCGAGGCTGCGGGCTACCAGCCAGATCTGAGAACTGCCGACGCGGAGCACCTACCCTTCGCGGATAACACGTTTGACGTGGTTTATTCCTATGGCGTGATGCACCACAGTCCCAGCACGCAACAATGCCTGCGAGAAGCGTGGAGAGTACTCAAGCCGAACGGGCAAGCCCGCGTCATGGTGTATCACAATCCTTCATTAACGGGATTCATGTTGTGGATGCGGTATGGAATCTGGCGCGGGAATTCAGTCCGCGAGGTTGTTTACGATCACCTGGAGAGCCCGGGAACAAAGTCATTCACGCAAGCTGAAGTGCGCGGGATGATGTGTGACTTCGAAGAGCTCCAGTTTCAACAGGTTTTTAGTCCCGGCGATCTATTGCTGAACAAACCTTCGTCTCGCTTTCAATCCACTTTCTATCGATTGATATGGCGATTCTTTCCAAGGATACTGGTCCGCCGAGTTGGCAGACACCTCGGATTGTTCCTTCTGGTTTGTGGCAGAAAGCCCGCGGGTTTTACGTCGCGCTAGGGGTAGGTTCAAGCAAGGCTACCTGCCAACGCTGATGGATGGGGGCTATCGCTGTTCTGGCCGTGAGCGGTTTCGCATTGGACGACTCCGCAACCGCAGAATCAATCGCACCTGGCTGCGGTAACATACAGGCTATCGGCGAAGAAGCCCATCCATGGTAGCTTCGCGCTTAGCTTGCGCAAGCCTTCTGATGCGTACACGATCGGTCGATATCGGCGCGGCAATAAGTGGATGTCGCTTATCTGAGCATCCAAAGAGAAATAGCCGTCCACCGAAAGCTGCGAAGGACCTATCGCGCTGCTGAATGCTTCTAGTAGCGCCTTCCGCGTCCAGTACCTGACATCGAAGCCTTCCGGGGGCCGGAAGCCACGCCGCAGCTGATTGTAAAAACTGCGAATGCCGAACACGTTTGGCATTTGAACCATACCCTGACCCTCGATCTTGAGCACTCGCCTCACTTCGCGCAGTACAGCCAGACAGTTCTCCTTCGAAAGGTGCTGCAAGACGCTGTAAGAGAAAACTCTATCGAAGATGAGATCGGCAAACGGGAGATATCGTCCGTCCCCGACGACGAACGGAATTTGAAGCCCTAACTGGCGTGTCACTCGGTAGGCTGAGCGAATTGACTTGAGTGAAGGGTCAATTCCTACGGGACGGTATCCTCGGCGGCTCGCGGCAATACACCAACGCCCCCAATTGCAGCCGACATCAAGGAACAAAGCGCCATTTCCTTGAGCCATCCGCAATTTGGGAATCGGATACTCTTTCAGCTTGCCAATGAGCGGAATGTACATGCCACCGTTTGTCGCCGCGATCGTATTTTGTACAAATGGGTCCACCTCGTTCGCCTTTACTACGATACGCGGGAGCACGGCCTTGTCCCCCTGCTCCGCAATAGCCAAAGCACGCTCGGCCTCAATGTGGGTTTGAGGCACGTCAGAGCGAAGCATGATGGGAACGCCCTCGACAATTGCATACCGATGGTCTTCGGGGCAAACCAAGAATCCTGGAATTTCCCGCAAAGCCTTCCCGTCACGGGGGCATGCGAGAATTTCAAGCAGATGTGGGTATAGTAGAGCGCTCATTACCTATCCAACAATCGCAAAGTCAATTTCGTAGCAACCAGCCAAGCAAAAACTTAGCCTGTGTACAAGTGGTCAGACTGTCTCTCTACGGGAGATCCGTTCTGGATAGTGCGAAGAGTTGGCCTCGTTCTCGCAACCATTTCAGTGCCAATAGTTATCAGGCGATCCACATGAGCTTTCCAAGAGAAGTCGCGAATTCGGTCTTGTCCAGCTTTTGTCATCCTCGTTCTCAGGGCCGGTGTAGTCGCGATCTCCACAATCCTTTGCGCTAGCAACTCAGGAGAGAATCGCGGGAAGTAGAGTGCGGCGTTACTACAGATTTCTTGGTGCACCGGCAAATCGGAGGCTACGATCGGCAGTTCACATGACATCGCTTCCAGGGTCGGATGGGCAAACGTTTCGGCATAAGAGGCCGTAACATAAACATCGCAAGCTTTGTAAACATGATGAAGGAAACGGTACGGCACCACTCCCAATTGCAACACATTCTCCTCGATGCCGAGCTGTCGCACGAGCACAGCAGCTCTGCGCGGATCATACGATCCAGTCTCCGCACTGGGTTTCAATTCGCAGGTGATAAGCAACTGTACTTTTTTTGTGGGCAATTGTTTCTGTACGAGCGACAGCGCCCGAAATGTGGTTTCAAAGTTTCGAAAGTAGTTGTAATGGCTCACGCAGAAGAGGCGCAACGTACCGGTCCCTCCAGCCAGTTTGCTTTCAAGAGTTGCGGGAAGCGGACCGTTGTCAGCCTTGAACAAATCCTCGTCGAAGCCGTGATGCACCGCGACTACCTCGGCCGATGACCGATTCCGCAACTTATCGGCAAATGCCTGGCTGGGAGCAACGGTGCAATCAGACCAGTGAACAGAGCGCTTGGCTAACCACGCCCTGATTTTCAAATCTACCCAGGCACGATAGGCATGGCGTCGAATGAGATCGTGGGAAAAATCGTCGCAAAAATAGAGCGCATTGCCGCTGAGGAGGATTTGCGGCACGGGCGAACCTCGAAGAGCAAAATTGCCAGCCGAGATCAAAATATCAGCCCTTGAACTGTGCAGTAGTTTTGGCAATTCTCGCTGCTCAAACCATGAACGGCGCGCGGCTGACCAACCCTCGCCGGCTACCAGGAATTTCAAATTGGAAGTATCTGAAAATTCGTCGCGAAGGAGCTCAGAAGTCAAGACGGTGGATTTCACGTCTGGACGTCGCATTAAGTGAGGCACTACGTTGCGAACGTACGTAAAGCCAGAGGCAGCGCTAGCGGCTATGGCATTGAGGAATAGGTGCATTTATCCTCAGTAACAGGATCAGCATATCTGGTTTGACGCGTGAAGTTTTCCGCATTTCTCTCACGACCTACTCTGCTGCTGCGAAGAAAAAGTCGCTTGGTTAAAATAAATTCCGCCGCGCGATTTCGTAGCCGCTTTGGCCAATCACGCCGCATGCACGGCCTTTCGAGCACAATGAAATACAAACCACAGATCAGTACGATGACAGGGCCGACGAGGACAAGCTGAATCAGCAGATGCACCCAATATGAACCGCCTAAAGTGATCTTTTTAGTTACACGCCCGAGGGCGGAGATAACCTCATAATGAATGAGGTAGATGGAATAACACATTCCTCCAACGGCCGTAACCCAAGAGTTTGTGAAAAAACGATTAAAGAGAAGACCACGAAACGTGGCGTAGTAAAGCAGGAATACAAGGTAGGGAAGGATCCAGTGGGTAAGCGTGTCTGATCGCAACACGATGAAAAGTAGAGGCCAACCTGCTGCCGCAGCTACGTCCCAGTACAAACGCAGCCTTGGAGCCTCCTTCCAATCGTTCACATATACATCTGCAAGAAGAAAACCGATAAAGAAAAATTGAATGTAAGCTAGGATCGAGAGAGAAAGGCGATTATGACTCGGCAAGAACACCGTCTGTAAAGACAATGCGGATACGGTAAGCAGACTGATAACGAAACGCCGTAGTCTTACTCTTCGAATTGCGAACAAGAGCGTGAGAACAGGAACTAAGAGATAAAACTGCACCTCGATCTCTAGGGACCATGCGACTCCAATCACAGGACTAGAAGAGCCGTAGATGAGGTTGTGGAGGTAAAAGCAACTTGCTGCCAAATGCGGAAAAAGATTGATGGTGTTCTTGCCTTGTATCCAGATTGCTAGTGCGAACAATGCCAAAAGCGTCACGAAATACGGCGGTTCCAAACGGGTGAGACGCCGCAGGTAGTATCTCTCGAGGCTAACCTTCGGTCCACCTCCAATGTAATGGGAAGCGAAAGGAAGACCCAGCATGAACCCGCTGATCACAAAAAACAGCTCGACGCCGTGGAAGCCCACTAGGGCTAGCCTGGCAAGCCAATCCGTGTCCGGGGGAGCCACATAGTGCAACGGAGATTTCGCAGTCAGATAACCGTTCAGGTGAAAAAGAATGACCATACTTATGGCCACGAAGCGCAATCCATCCATCTCAGGTATGAAGCGGCCCGAGGTGGTTTCGCGAGAGATCAGCGTGAGAATCTTGTGGGAGACATGAAGCCTTGACGAAGGCTTAGATCTTAAAGCAGTCGTGAGGCCACTTGGTGTCGCCAAGGGTCCGTCTATGACGGAAACCGAGGCTTGAGATACGACAGGGCAAAGAATCGAAGGCGTGATTCCGTCCGGCTTGAGATTCCATTTTGTAGGCCCCATACCCCGAACCCCCAGGATAGTCCTATCCATTTACTCCGACTACGTCCCGGCAACGGCACTTACGGCGTGATAATTGGGCTGAACTGGGACGGGTTCGACAACCGCATTCTGCGAAAGACAGTCGCTAAGGTCGAGCGCCCAGAACGTGATCACCCAAAAGATTAGACACAGGTACGAGCCCACGGAAAGCAGCCAGTCTTCGAAACCAGCATGAATCAAACCGGCAAGCATGACACCTACAAGCGGGATAGCGCAGTGAGCGGGATTGCCCGTCCTCCTCATCCACAAACACATGCGAAAAATACGATGCACCAGCAGGATAACCAGAAAAATGAAGGGGCAAACACCCAGTAGCCCCAAACCTTGCAGGACCGTCAGGTAGCTATTACCGGTCTCGCGATAACTTCCGGTGGTAAAGATCCCTTCTACCACTTTGTCCGGTGTCCCCAGACCGGTACCAAACCAGGGGTGTTCGTTGATGGTTTTAATCGTCGCCTGCCAGGGATCACGCCGCGAACCCAACACCGAGAGTTCGTGGTTGGTTTGCGTAGGCTTATAAATAACAGCCTCTGTGTAATCATGAAAATTCTCTGGTGCGATCAGGAAAAACGAAAGAAAGAATATTCCCAGGCCAAGACATGCGAAAGCCGCAATCCTTATCCGTCGCAAGGAGCACAGGAGCACGATACTCGGGATGCTAGCGGCCAACATCCCCGCACGAGCCCGACTAAGAATCAAAAGAACCCCGCAAACGCACAGAAAAAACAACGCCCTCCTACGCTCGGGACCAGTGGTGGCAATGAGATACCCCCAGAGAAGGACAGGCCACGCAAAGATGCCCATGAGAGCGCCAAGGGAATTGGGGTTGTACCAATAGGGTAGGTCCAGCACGTACAAAACGCCGCACACCATGACGCCAATCTGAAAAACGAGGACCAATCTGCGAACTGTCAAGATTTCCCTACCCTGGAGCGGAACTCTTGCGCCGGTGGAGAGGTATAAGAAGAGCAAGAACAAACTAATACACTTCAACAGGGCAACCTGCCGATTCACTGCGCCTATCGCCGAAAACAGCGCGGCAACGATGGTGAACAACGACAACAGGTGGATGACGCCGAAATCCAATTTATAAGGGCTGCGTGACCACGCCGCTAACCCCAGCACGGCCGCGATCGCTAACATGACCCACCGTGCGGCGTAAGCGCTTTCCTGAAAAGGTACGTCCGCACCCGCTGAGAAGAAAACTACTAGCAGTAACGGAAGCATCGCCCTGTATTCGACCACTGCAAAGGCAACCACAGAGAGAATAAGCAAGGTAATAAAGGTGGTCTGCATTGTGACGAGGCCGCAGGCGAGGACAAGAGTGAGCAACCCAAACCCAGTTCCCAGCAGAATGCTGGCGTTCGGCGTCGAAGGATCCCTCATTTCCAGAGTCCTGCTGCCATAGCGAAGCCCTCAGCACAGCGCTGTGGAGAAAACTTAAGAATCCTTTCACGACTCCTTGCGCCCATGGTGCTCCTGAGACGAGAACTCCCCGCTAGGGACTCTAACGCTGACGATAGCTCATCCAAATGCCCCACTTCAATTACATATCCGTTCCACATGTGTGTGACCAAATCGACAGTGCAGCCAGCCACATCGGTAACAATCACAGGCGCACCCGCGGCCATGGCTTCGTTAACCACTAGTCCCCAAGGGTCGCTCAGAGTGGGAAGCACCAAGGCGTCAGAGAGCGCGTAGTAAGCAGGAAGCTGCTCTCGATGCACGAATCCCGCCCAACACACCCTTCCAGGCGCAATCGCAGCCGCCCTCTGCAGCAACCTGCTGCGATCTGGACCGTCGCCTACGAAAACTAAACCAACTTGTCCACGAATTTGTGAGGTCATCTTCTCATAGGCTTCAAGCAGATGAAATATCCCTTTTTGTTCCACCAGTCGGCCAACATATAGAAAATAGTGTGCAGGTAAATTTAGCTCGTGCAAAAATCGCGAGCGCTCACGCAGAGCGTCATCCGCTCGTTGCGTGAAGAAGCTGATGTCTACCGCGTTCGGCGCCGTAATGATTTCCGTCGGGCCAATGCCAAAGCTGCTTACGTATTCGCGGGAGGCGGTACCGGGCACTAGAAACCCAGCGCATGCCTGAAAAAAAATACGCTTTGCAATCTCAAAAACTTTGCGCTTGTTCCGCTGGTCGTTCAAAGTGCTTTCGCACCACAGCACAACCGGTACCCCATGTGCCTTGGCCCAAAGCAGTGACTGCCAAACCGCTGGATAGTTATAACCTCCGCAGATGATCAAATCAGGCACACAACGCCGGAGGGACGAAAAAATGCCGACATTTAGCAAGACGTGCAATCTTTCAAAGCGGCGGCGCCAGTTTGGGAGGACCTCGTAAGAGAACCGAATCTCGTCTGCATATACCTTCCATTGTCGCTGTGTTGGATCGGTCTCCGCCAAAAAGATCACGTGGAGGTTGATTCCACTCGAGGACGCTAGTGCGTTGAAGACCGGAATACGATACGGTGCGATGATCTCCGTAATGATAACAAGCCGACAATCTACGCTATGCATTCCCGATAAATCCGTAGCCAATGCTCGGCTTGATGATGCAGGGTAAACTGCTCTGCCGTTGTGCGGCGTCCCTCCCGTCCCAACCGCTCGGACAAAGAAGGATTACCCAAAAGGTGGAAGAGCCCGTCAACCAGTTCCGCCAGGCTTTCCGGTTTAATCAACCAGCCGTTCTCCCCGTGTCGAATAATTTCAGAGATCCCTTGGCCATGGCAGCCGATTGTCGCCTTGCCGCAGGCCATAGCTTCCAGGTACACACAGCCTAGAGCTTCATAGCGGCTTGGGAGAACGAATACGCTGCACTGCCGCATCTTGTCTGCTACTTCTTGGCGACTGCAGCGACCCAGGAAAAGCACCCGGCTCTTGATATCTAGCTTCTCCGCGAGCGCTCTCAAACGGTGCGCCTCTGGCCCCATACCGATGATTTCATAACGCAGGTCTGAATAAGTGTCCTTCAGAGCAGCAACTGCACGCACTACCAATTCGTGGCCCTTAATGGGATGAAGATTGCCAACACTCAGAATCACGGGCTCAGAATTGTCTCCCCCCTGGCCGGGAGAAAACCTCATGGGGTCAACGCCGTTATAAGCGACCCGACACGCCACAGGAGTTCCCTTCATACCGGCTAGCACGCACTGCTTTACGTGTTCGCTGACACAAATCACCGACCGCGCCGAAACATAGACTTTGCGTGACGCGGTTTCACACCAGCGGCCAGGCAGGCCCCGAACCTGCTGCGTGGCAAATGCATCTAATCCGTGCACCGAGACAACAAACGGTATTCTGAGGTCACGCGACAGAATCCTGGCAGCTTGGCCGCATGGTAAAGCTGCGTGTGCGTGAATAACATCAAAAGGGCGTGCCCGATGAAGCCGATGTAAGCGTGCACGAAGGCCGGCATAGAGAAACAACCCCGCCGAGGAGAGTCCGAGATTGCCGGGAATTGGTAAGTATCCCCCGTCCCGCAAGCCTCGGCGTGCGATGTATTCATCCTGTCTATAAACCGGATGGACAGAGATTACCGTTGAGCTGACGCCCAGCTCAGGCATTAGCCGCAATGGCTCCGAGATGAAACAGCCACATGTGTCATCTTCATTTCGCGGATAGAAGGGCGTAAGAGTCAACACGTGCAGCTTGTGGCGTGACTCGAGGGCTACTGCTTGCGGTTGCACAGAGTTGCTCTCCTATCTGCTGCTGCCTGCGATCTCGATAAAGGCAGAGTTCCACTGTTTGCTCACGATGTCCCAATCAAACTTCTTTGCATGATGTCGCGCAGCGGAACCCATTCTGGTTCGTAAGCCAGAACCCTGAATAAGCTGTTCTAAACGGTGCAACATTTCCTCGAAAGTACTGACCTGAAACCCCGTAACGCCATCCACAACCGAAGGAGTTTCGTAATCTCGAAAAACGATACATGGCAGCCCTGTCGCTGCCGCTTCTAGAGAAACTTTGGGCAGTCCCTCCAATCGAGAAGGCAGGAGTAAGACATCGCTCTCTCGCATGATCTCAAGAAGCTCGTATTGTGAACGCGGACCTTCCAATGTCACATTAGGAAGGTTGAGATCCGAGATTTGTTTTTGTAGTACACGTTCAAAATTGTTGCGGCCGGCACCCACCAATCGGAAGTTGGCGCCTGGGAAATGTTTGGCGGCTAGCACAACGAATTGCGGCCCCTTGCGCTCTACCAAGGTTCCGACGAACAACACCGTTGGCACGGCATGCTCCCTCTTGGCGGGAGGAGAAAAAAAACGGCAGTCCACCCCTACCGGAAGAATAAATCGCGCTTCGCGATCTCCGTTGTGAGCCAAGTCTCGCGCCACAAAATCCGTAATTCCTACGTGAGCGTCACAGCGCGAGAAAACCCCATCGTATAAAACTCGAAGCAGGATTGATGGGTTCACCAATTGCGCACGAGGGGCCTCTGCGTGCAAGACGGTAGTGGTACCTTTCCGCATCAGGCGCGGAAGATGGACAAAGATGTAGCTGGCGGGACTGTAGTCCATGTAGCTTACGATGTCGTAATCTGAGAGTTGCTCCTTCAGAATTCGAATGGTTTTTACGCGATGTGGCAGCGCGAGCAGACGAATATTGCGACAATTTCGCAGGCGGGGATCAGGCTCCTCCTCATAGAAGAGTGTCACCTCAAACCGTTCGGGATCTAGCCTTAGCGCAACTTCACGGGTGTTTAAGCTCTGGGCGTTCGTGTTTGCCTTGTCCACCGGTGGTAGAAAGAGAATGCGAATTTTATTCCTGTCCATCAGCCGCTCATCTCAATTATCTTAGATATCAGTACGCCTACAATCACTTAATGGACCTGTATCTCCCCCAGCAACGGCTCGGCTGCGTTCCGACGGAAGGATAGCTGTTGGCAAAACTCCCGAAGACAGGCGCGCAAACGAAACTCGGGATCCGAGGCTTGGGGTGGGGATGTGACATGCTCCCGTGCCACTCGAAGCAGTTGTGCTCTTTCGGCTGGCTTGGCATCTCGTGGGAGCGGACAATATTCTCCAGGATCGTTTTTTAGATCAAACATGATGTCGGTCGAGTTGCCAAATCGAACGAGCACCTTATAAGAGGCGTCGCGAACGCTCAGCAGTCGTTGCCCCAAACGATTAGAACGCTGTAACGGATTGTTGCAACCTTCAATGCACTCCGTCACAGCAGTCAGTTTTGGCAATTGTCCTTTTGAAATATCCTGCCAATAACTCGCACCCCGAAATGTGGTTGGACTGGGAACGTCTAGCACATCCAACAGAGTAGGCGCGAGATGAATAAGGCTGAACGGCTCATTTGGCAGGATAGTGCCATTCATTCCTGGAACACGCAACAACAAAGGGACGTGAATCAACTCATCCGCCAGATCCTCAGGCGCATGAAAGCGGCGGCCGTGTTCCAGAAATTCCTCACCATGATCTCCGGTAACGGCGAAGACAGTGTCATCCCAGCGGCACGAATGCTGTAGGGTCCTGATCAAACGTGAGATCTGTGTATCTGCCCACTGGATGCCAGCGTCGTACAAGGTCACGATCTCGTCTCGATATCGCTGGAGCCGTTTGCAGTTAATATGGCCGCGGCTCCACGAGGCATTCCAAAACCTGGCGCGACTTGGGCTGATGTCGGCCCGGCCAATCGCGGCTAGAGCTTCCTCCGGTGGGTAATAAGGATGATGCGGATCCATCAGATGCAACCACAAAAAGAAGGGCTGATCTCCCTGACTGCTAATCCAGGAACTAGCCTGATCGAGGATAGTATCGGCTGCCGGATAGGGACGAAGACCTTCCATTGTTTCTTGCCGTCGACTCGCCAGCCACTGGCAATACAAGAAATAGAGTTCTTCATATCCCGCCGCCGTCCGCTCGTTTCGTCTGGCATTTCTTTCGAGAAAGCGGTTGAGACGTGTGAAATGCGTATCCACCTCGCCTTCCGAAGAAGTGCTGTCACAGGACAGGCCCTCCGCAAGGAAGTCCCGGAAGGTGTCAAACCCTTCGTCATAGCCACAACGCTGGCTGAGGTAAGGATTTCCCGCGAGGAATGCCGCTGTCGTCCACCCGCAAGCTTGCAAGGCGGATGCAAGCGTCGGTTCTGTGGGAGCGATCCCGAGAACATCCCTGCCTAGAGCCAGTGGAAAGCGAGATGCCAGAATCGCCGGAAAAGAAAAATACGTGGGTGCGCCTGCGACTATAGCACTGGGAAACACATAGCTGTGCAAGGCTAGAGTGTCCAGGAAGGGAGTTGTCGGACGAGGATATCCTAAGAAGCCGACGTGATCGGCCCGCAGACAGTCCACTGTGACCAGCACCAGTGATCGTTGCTTTGTCATTGACAAGCAAACCGGGCCTGCCGCCAAGGTCGACAGGTCCTAGATATACCCCAAATCACGTAGGCGTTCCTCGACAATCTTCTGTTCAGCTTGCTGGAAATGACCGATATCATCTCGGAGTAGCTCCTCTAATAAGCAGGTAAGCAGATCGCTTATCGAATCAAAATGCATTCCAAAGCGCTGCTCCGCCTTAGCACACAATTCTGCCGTTAAGCGAACGTTGCAGAATTCCGTCATATTCAGACCCTCACGGCTAATTTCTCGAAACCGTTTCGCATGTGTATCCAAGCGCTGTGAGCCATGATGCGATCGTCAGCATCCAATGCCACGCACATTGCCGCAGCTCCAAATACAGCGTAGCTGAGTACCAAACCCGATAGAATGGCGATCCATTGATGCTCCAGGGATGTCGTCATTACGCGAAGTGCCCAGAGAAAGCCAACCGCCAGAGCAGTGGGTAAGAGGAGTGCGAAGTAGCCTTGTTTACCCGGCGAGAGCCTCAGGCATTTATTCACCTCGACAAGATTCCAAACGTTACTACCAATATTAATAGCCGCTGCGGAAAGCGCTGCCCCCACCATCCCAAATAAAGGAATGAGCATGAGACTCAAAGGGATTGACAAAGCGGCGGAGATGAACTGAATCCTCATGAGCCGGTTCTGATTTCCTGACATAAGCAGCAAGTATCCGACTGAACCGACCCCACAGTTCACAATCTGCCCCAGAACACCAATGACCAACACGGGCCATCCTGGTTCGAAGTCCGCGCCAAAGATGCGCATCAGTGGTGGCGCAAAGACAATGGCGACAAGAGCCGCGGGAAGCGTCGCTCCCAGTACCCACTTTGTCAAAGTTCGAAACAGTTTACCCAATACTTCATGCTGTGCTTGCGCGTGCAGTTCGGCAATGGCGGGAGCGAACATCTGGTTTATGGACTGGAGAATAACTGGCATAAATGCGACTAGGGTGGACGCAAGAACGTAGATACCAAGTTGGCGAGCATCGAGATAAAAGCCAAGCAGAATCTTGTCAGCCTGCGAGACTAGGAAGTCCAGTGCGCTCATTCCAAAAGTAGCTCCAGAAAAGGAGAGGATCTCCGGGGGAAGAGGGGCCAGTGGTGCCAGGGAGAAGTGGGCAGGCGTGGGCGTAAGTCTCCAGGTCAAACGAGCCAGGAGCAAAACTATGACAATTGCGTTGACGATCTGCGCCACGATGTAACCACGAAGCCCCATACCGAGCGCCAATAGCAAAACCGTGAGTAAGAGAACAAATGGAGTTCCAATGAAATTTGTTATCAGCGTTCGTTTGGCAATATCCTTGAACCCAGCAATTACGTGGGAATAGAACACCTGCAGAGCGCCCAAGAACATGAGTAACGCAAATAGCGTCATATAGCGGGCGAGTTCTGGTGCATGATAAATGTGATCTGCCACCCAGTGTCGGCTGAGCACCATCGCTCCCCCAAGAACCGCGTTAAGGCATAGGATCAGCGTGGTACTTCGCGACAACAAAGCGCGCAGCCCGTCCATGTTTCCAGTGCGGTTATAGACAGCAACATATCGAGCCGCGGTTCCAGGCAGTCCCATGAGTCCAAACAGTTGGACAAAACTGACAACGGTCATGCCGAGCGCATACAAACCCAACCGTTGTGGGCCTAGTACTCTGGCGACGTAAATCTTGACGAAATAACCGGCCAATAAAGTGAAGATCGTTCCTGAGAAGAAAACAGCGGAGTGTTTCGTAATCTCCCGGAAATTGCGCCTGAATTCGAGACGTTGAACAGCGCTGGGCTCCAGGTTGCCAGGTTGTCCGGCTATTTCCAAAGCACTCTCAACGTCCAATGGTCCCCCCTTCCTCGTTCTTTTCATACATAGCGATTACATGAGCCATGTAATGAGGACCCACATCCTGCCCGGCATCAGGATGAAACTCACGGTGCACTAACCGAAGAGCGGGCTGAGACGCGAAGAGATCCACGATAATGTCACCCCCCGCCGGCACCCAAGAACGAAACCAGCCGTCCTGTATGTAGTGAGCAAGACGACATTCAGTGATTACTAACAATCCATCCCGCTCGAGAGCTGCGCTGATTTTCGAGCAGAGTCCTAGCATTCGGTCCCGGCCATAAACGTAATTAAGAATGTCCATCGCAAATATGAGGTCATACTTACCATGAAATGTATCGATCTCTACGTTTAGCCTCGCCACTTCCACTTGAGACAAAGCGGAGCATCGTAATCGAGCGCGGGCACAGGCGTCGGATGAAATGTCGCAAGCCATTACGTGCGTGCACCGTGAAGCCAAATCCAGCGTGAAAACGCCGTCATGACAACCGAGCTCTAAAGCGTTACCCCAGTTCGCGGTGCCCCGTAAACACGCCACCTCTTCTAGCACTCTTCTGTGCCTCTGGCGTTCCAGTTCAGACTCGTAGTCCCACGCGCGGCTGAGGCTGATTTGTTCGAAGGTATCTTCGGGGTCGGTGAACCATCGACTACGAGCCACGGATGCTAAGTACCGTACACGTCGATAATTGTTCGTCAATCCCTGTACCACAGCACGAACCGTATCCACGATCCCCCCGCGCTTGCTTTGAAGTCTTGATCCCACCCCATTAAGAAACTGCTAACTGGTGGCAGCAAAGCGATAGCTGGCAAATTGTTCGCGCAGGGACCAGTCGAGCCCGGAGACCAAGGCTTCGATTTCTGCGATTCCCATGCGGGCTGAGATGTGCAGTCGAGGCAGCGCAAAACGCTGTTTTAAGGACTGACGATGAACGCACCCTCCAAAATTTAGAAATGCGCAATCATAACCAGCTTGTTCAGCTAGACTGATTTCGCGGGGAGTGATCGATCCTCGATCGCCAAATGGATAGGCAAGCGCCCATACAGGTGTGCCAATCACAGATTGGAGCTCAGCCTGTGTCCCTGCAATCTCCTTCCAGGAGACTTCATCGGAAGACTGTGACAATAGCGGATGTGACAGCGTGTGGTTACCTATCGCCATTCCAGCGTCCACAAGTTGCTGCAAGTTGGAACGAGAAAGTGTCGTATAGCGCTCGCGCAGCGACGGCTCTTGGCGATATGACAAGTCCCATTCTCGCGGCAACCGAAGAACATCCAGGAACTGGTTCACAATCATTTGCCGTTTATCGGCAGGGTATTTTGAGAGCTCTTTTACTAGCCGCCACCAAACTGCGCACCGCTCCTGCCGGCTACCAAGATTGAAATGCAGACGCAATGAGTCGACCTGGACAACGGTCCTGCCCCTCGGTGCGCAGAGGAGCAGGAGATATAACTGCAAATACCATGGCCTCACGGGATGCTCGCAAAGTGAGCTGCCAGTCACAAAGAATAAGCACTTAACCTGCTCCTCGTGCAGAACCGGCAACATCTCTGTCGCCGTGCTAAGCAGGCCGTCGTCACACGTCAGCAGCACGGCTCGAGAAGGCAGATCGCCCCGTCCCATGAGCCATCGATGACAAGCCTCGGGATCGATCACGCAATAATGAGATTTGAGCCATCGGAGCTGCCGGCGAAACGCATCCGTGCGCACCATGCCACCGTCAATAAACCTATCTTCTTCTTGATAAGAGGATGGAAGCACGCCGTGATAAGTGATAACGGCCAGGCTTTGAAACCGGTTCGCACGCGTGAATAGGTACCCGGCCTTGGATAATGAGGGATAGAAAACCCGTCTTAGAAGACGGCCGGCCACCTTCGATGCGAAAGTGGGGACGGCTTTTTGCACCTCGCTAGGAAGATCGCCAAACATGAATCGTTCCAAGCTCTTGGAATTGATCGTTTCACAAAGTAGGGAAGACGGATCTCGCAAATTAGTTTCTCTTATCAACTTAGGAATGCTATCGATTTCTTCAGGGCATGTCAGAAGCTGGCCCGCGCCGAACTTCGTAAATTGCTGGACATAGCCGGTGTCTTTTGGCTCTAGCCATCCACAGTTGAAAAAGGGAATCCCTTGCTGAGCGCACTCAAGAGCAACGCTCGAACTCACGCTTATACCAAACCAGGCTTTATCAAACAGCTCTGAAGCGAAGCGACAAGCGGATATTTCAATGAGCGATCGTTTTGATGGCGGTAAGACCCTCTCAATCAGCCTCTTCCGCTCGCGCCGGCTCTCGAACGGATGCAACTTTACGATTACCTTACAATCATGGGTACGCGCGATATTGCACAAGCGCGGCAAAATTTCCCGATAAGCCTCTTCCGGACGGCCCTTGTATACCTCGTAAGGTTGAGAGAAGAAAACAATTGAGCGGCTAGCGCACGAGAATTCTTTGCGACCCCCATGATTGGCTCGAGCGTTGGGTGCTCCGATCTCGATTCGTTCCTGCGGGACTCGGCAGATCCTAGCCATGTAATCCGCTTCCATCTCACCTTTTGCCAGGTAGATATCGGCATACCGCTGCTTGAATAGAAGGGTCGCGTCCAATGCTCCATGCGCACAGTAAATAGAGCGTAAACCCATCTGTTTAGCCAAAATCAGCGGAATGCGCGTGTAGATATTGAGGTCGTCACCGCAGAGCACGCTTTCGATTGGTTCATTCCTAAGTAGGTTCCACCAAGCGTCACGCGCGCATACTCCGGCGGCTAATCTTTCGGCAAAGTCGTTGAAATATCCTGCTTGGGTGGCCCATCGTAGTTCGGGCAATCCCGTCAAAAGAACTCTTTTCAACTCATCCCACCCTTTGACGAGAGATTCCGCCTCGCGCCGAGATCTCCGTGAGGATCGCGCGTAGGCGGCCAATGACGTTCGTAGGACATTTGGGTGTCCCGACTTCCACTTCCCACTATGGCGTGTTGACACCAGCAAAAACTTTCTCTCCGGCAGTAGACTTGCGTAAGCCAGAACCACACGTGAGACATTCACATAAGGAGAGGGCAACAAAACCAGTGGATCATTATTACGCAACCGCAGTTGCAAGTTGGCGTATCGGCGGAGTTTGTAGTCGGCGTCCCACTTGTCAAATGCGACCTCAACAATCTGAGCGGGAGTTAGATTCCAGACGCGTCCGGCCCGACCCTCCCAGTTCATCCTGCGACTCGGCCGAGAGTGAAAACAGGGAATTCTCCGATCCCAGACTTGCTCGAACAAATTAGTAGGCGGGCGGCTTGCTGTCAGATCGGCGGAAGTTCCCAAATATTCCTTCAACCGATTAAGGAGACAAAGAAACTGTAATTTCTCATATTGAACGGCTGCGATGAGCTCCCACCAGTCGATTCCTTGTGAGTCGAGGAGCTGATTCCGGCCCACATCGATGATTTCGTTAACTTTGCGGAATACCTCGATGGGTTCCTGAAAATCGTAAAGACTAATGACCTGAGTTCCCAGTTGCTGCCCCCAGCGACGATGACAGTCGGGGCCAGCCCAGCCCAGGTCGACGATGAGATCCCATAGATGTTCTTGCCATTCTCCCGAATAAGGTGTGTCTTCGGGATTGAGCAATAAGACTTTCACGGTTCTCCGATTAATCGCCCGCCTCCAAATTACACGATTCGATTGAGACAAGAGATTGCCAGATGTGGTTCTCTTGGACCCGCTAGAGTCGGCGACATACAAACCGTTGAGCACCTGAGGCGAGGTGAGAAAAGTGATGCGATTTTCGCGACGTTATTACGATTGCACGGAGATCACTTCCGCGGAATTGTTCGGGCGTTGAATTGAGATTTGGGAAGTAGAGAGGGGGGTGCAGGGATCGATTTGAGCACCGACCATTACCGAACGTAGGGAACAGGGATTCCCTAGCGGCAGGAATCACTCTCCCGAAGCTCTTGCACGGGATGCGGCGCCTTCCACCATGTTCCAGGCAAGCGGCGTACCTTTTTCCAGTTTGCGTGTCGCTCGCCGGCCGAGAACAAAGGGGAGATAACGGGGATGCAGGCCTTGGGCAGGTCGAATGGATCGAACGTTGTCGACTGTGAATAACTGGCCTTCTTTCACCTCGTCGACGACAAAGAGCGATCGCCGGTACCTAACCGTGCTCTCCTCCTGACGAGTGACTCTAAACTGAACATTTCCAAGAGCCTTCTGCGCAATCCTTATCGCAGTTACCATCTCTCTGAACTCATGAGGTTCGAGTGAAAAGGCGCTGTCTGGGCCGCCATCGGCACGAGCAAGGGTCAAGTGTTTTTCAATGAGACACGCACCTAAAGATACCGCGGCAACTGGTACGGCAATGCCCAAAGTGTGATCTGAGAGGCCGACAGGCAACCCAAAACGGCGGATCAAGTCGGGGATCGCACGAAGGTTCATCTCCTCTGCAGGCGCCGGGTAAGCGCTCGTACAGCGCAGCAACGCGATCTGGGTTCCTCCCGCTGCGCGTGCCGCTTCAATTGCTTCTTCAATCTCTGCCAATGTAGCCATACCCGTGGAAAGAATTAGTGGCTTTCCTGTTCCCGCCATCTTCTCTATCAGCGGAATGTCAACTAGTTCCGGGGACGCGATCTTATGTGCGGGCACCTCCATCTGCTCCAGAAAATCCACGGCAGACGGGTCAAAGGCGCTGGAGAATAGATCGAGTCCCAATTGATTTGCAATTGCCTTCAGCTTCGGCTGCCACTCCCACGGGGTGTGGGCCTCGCTGTAAAGGTCGTGGAGCGTGCGGCCGTCCCATATAGTTCCGCCTGCGATTCGGAAACATTCCAGTTCGGAACGGATCGTAATCGTATCCGCCGTGTAGGTTTGTAGCTTTACCGCGTCTGCGCCTGCTTCTTTGGCAGCACGCACGATACGCACAGCCTGCTCGAAATCCTGATGATGGTTAGCAGAGAGCTCGGCAATCACATACACGGATTGCCCCTCTGCTATCCGTCGTCGGCCGATCTGAATAGCTGGCGCGATCACGCCTCCTTCGCCTCGGGAACTTTAGCCGCAACGTCTTGCAGCAAAAAGGGCATCCCGCGGCCGCTCCGGATTATCTCCATCGAACGGTCACCTTCATTAAAGATGAGATCCAGAACACAGGCGTAGGCAACAAAAGGCGGGAATGACTGTCTGTATTCTGGGTGTGTGTAGTTCTGGAAAAGCAGGTGCAGACCGCGATCTGTAAGAACATCCATCTCTTCTAGAAGATACCCTGCCGAGCCAATGGGAGAGAGGTACTGTCTCGCGTTCAACTCCTGGCAAATTTTGGCGAGCAACTCTGTTCTTTTCCCTTCTAGCCCTAAGGAAGATGCCAGGACCAGAGGCGTACCAACTCCGAGCTCTTGCAGCAACCACTTCAATAGGTGCACATTCAAATCTACCAGGCGTCCCGCGCTACATTCCTCGAGAATCGCGGATAGTCTCGGAAAGTAATTGTTGAAGAAGGGCGCGCGGCTGTAGTTCAGTGCCACTGCACGCAGGTGGTTGCGGCGGAACTCTGGTTCGCGAATCTCAACATCCTGGATCTTTTGCCCAAAGTGGCCGCGAAAACTTACAGGCACGGTGAGCCACTGCAACCCCATGGGTGTCTTGATACGGTTGCGCTGCTGCCAGGACTGCTTTTCGAACTGCACCGTGTCCAAAAGTACGAACGTGTCCACTTGGTCGATAAGGTCGAAGTAGCCGAGCCACGGCAGATACGTAGGTTGTGAAATGGCAACTTTCATTACACTCGCATCTCGCGGGAGCTTTCTTCTTCGCAGGAGGATCCGGCGCACAGGGCCTGAACTACCCTCTTTGCCCCAAGCCCATCAACAATTCTCCGCCCCTCCGCGCACATACGCTGCCTGCGACCTGCATTCGACATGAGACCAGCGACGGCGGAGGCGACGGCGGAGGCGTCGGGTTCCAACGACAAGGCTGCGCCCATTTTGCATAACCTTGAAACTGTTTCAACGTCGGCCGGGTAGCGTGGCCAACAAACGATTGCCGGCCCCATGTAAAGCAATTCCCAAAGGGTAACGCCCACGGCTGCAATAGCTATATCCGCCCATGCCATCTGTGCAGCCATATCCTTGACATCGCATAATATCTCCACTTCTTGGATATTTTCCTTAACCTCCTGCGTGACTAAATCTAGCTTGGGATTAGCGGATCCGATTACAACACGTACCTGTAAAGTCGATTTCTTCAAGTGCCGCAAACCATGCATAGCGGTGACTGTCATGTTTTGGGGATCGCTACCCCCCATTGTGATGAGCAGCCGCGATGCGACTTCGGGCACAATCCGTTCTTCCGGGTGACTATGCAGAAACTCGTCGCCCAGGAGGGCGTACTTAGGCCCAAGCATTAGCTGCGTCCATGGTTCGCGGCCAGAGTACATCTCGTCGCGAATCGGCAGATCGGCATTCCAGACCCAATCAGCGTAGTAGTGCGCGGCCGTAGCATAGTCATCCAATAACAAGAGCCTTAACCCAGCTTTCTTTATCCGTTTCTGGTAGTCGGCATCGAACCGGCTTCCATCGAGGACCAAGGTCTGGGATGCACAGCGGTGAGCTAGCGCAATGGTCTGATCGGCATCCAGCACCGAACCTGGATAGGCGCCCAGTCGAACTACTTCGCAACTTTCATTGCACAGGCGCTCACCCAAAGATTGGGGAGACTCATGCAAGGCAAACGTCACACGTCCACCCGCGTTTTGCCAAGCCTGAGCAAGAGCCAGGCAACGCATAACATGTCCCACGCCAATTTCGGCGCTGGCATCAGCACGGATTATCAGACCCTGCGCTTGCATTCGAGGCTACGACCGAATTATGACCATACTCAGACACTCAATTGCAGCAACAAACACGAAGCTTTTATTCCCTCACTTGCGGAAGACGTAATCGAATCGGTGAGCCGAGTCTACGATGTCACCTCGCAAGTCCAACTCTTGATGTCTAAAGTAAGTCTCTAGCTTCAGGCCGCATTGCGTAGCCATTCGAATCAGCCGCTCAGGGGTGGCGTGAAACATCCGAGCAGAATTCAAGACTAGGCTTTCTCGACCTAGAAAACCCCTCACCAGCCTTCGTCCCATGCCAAGAGCGGGTCTCCATCCTGCGTTTTTCCGCAGGTGCCTGAGCAAATCCCATTCGGAGGTTCCGCGGTACATATGAAGTTCTTCGTATTCGTCCGCATCAGGGATTTCTCCGATCCAAATCTTGGCATGCCTACGTGCAACCCGGGCCATCTCTTGCAACGCAGCTGTCACATCACTTTCGGAATCCAGCAACAACAAAACACTGTTGCAAACGATATGCGAAACAGATTCAGATTCTAACGGTAGTTTTTGTACCAGCGCGGTTAGAAAAGTGACGTCCGGAAGAATCGTCTCAAGTCTTTCTTTCTCCTCCCTCGTCGGTATGACGCCAATCCGGCGGGAAACCTTTCCAGCCGCCATTCGCAGGAGACACCCGTCACCACACCCGATGTCCACCAAAACGTCACCCAGGCCGAACTTCATTCCTTCCAAGATTCGAGAATTCACGAATTCCGTTAGAGCGTTTTTGTCATCTCGTCCCGCCATTCGATGAATATCTGGTGATAGCGCCCTAACCCTGTAGGCCTCGACATAGTTGGTTAATCGTACGATGGGCATCTGTTGTTATCCTTCGTGCAGTGTTTTCTGCCGTATGTGCGCGTTGAGCTCCGCCAAATCTGGCTCACGGTCCATCAGTGCCGTTACGTCGCGCCAGTGAAAGTCAACGCGATTGCCGAAGTGCACATAAATCGCGCGGATTATCTCTAGGTCCTCGGCTGTGTCTAGAGTCCACCGATACTGGCTGTCGTCCGATTCACTTGTCAAAGAAAACAGTCGAAAGAGTTGTGGATTCTGGTAAATATACGGCGTGACGTGCACTCGCTGATAAAATTCCTTTGCCTCATGCCAGGCGCGTACCAATGCCGCCCAAGTGAACACCTCGACATCCAAACCACGTGGGTAAGTCACAATAAGAGAGTTGGTGGCGTAGTCGGACTGATGGTCGAGGAAAGCATTGACAGTCTTGTCAATCAACTCAGGCTCGATCAAAGGGCAATCTGCCGTGATGCGCACAATTGCTTCGGCTCCGCAATTCTGCGCAGCGCGATAGTACCGATCAAGAACATCAGTCTCATCACCTCGAAAACAGCCCACAGAAAGACGCATGCATTCCTTTACGATTGCGTCATCGGCAGTCTGGATCGAGGTCGCGACTTCAACTTCGTCCACCGTTGTGGCACCGCGGGTACGATTCACTACCCGCGCCAAGACGGTGGCGCCGCCCAAATCAGCCAGCACCTTGCCGGGCAAACGAGTACTCCCCATGCGCGCCTGAATGATCGCGACTACTCTCACCCTTCTCCTTGGCCAGCTCCAAGAATGGTTTCTGTCCCGCTAGCCTTACGCAGCAAAAGGAACATCGTATCGACGTTTTCGTTCTCGAGATAAGGTAGCCGGCGTTCGCAGGCCAGTTCTAGATCTGCAAACCGTTGGAGGTAAAGACTGGAATAATCCGCCTTCCACAACAAATCATGGTGACCGCGATAAGGCACTTCAGTCATGCCGGGCGAATAGTATTCCAATCCCCAAATCCAACGTTTTGCGCAGCGATGAATCTCATCAAGAACAACTGGCAGGTCAGGGGGCCCAATGTGGATTAACACTCCGGACGTGAATACTAAATCGAAACGCCTATCTGCATAAGGAAGCGCCAGCGCAGACGCCCGCTTGAAATTAGCGTTAGGGAGACGGTTCTTGGCCCGCTCCAAAGCATAGCTCTGAATTTCAATGGCTTGCAGGTTAGTGAATCCCATCTCCTGCAATAGCAACAGTTGGTTTCCCATGTTGCATCCTATTTCGAGGATCTGCGCATCTTTGGGAACACCTTCTAGAAAGCGCCGATTCAACTCTGTCCTCGTAACCCCATAGTTCCGCTGGTAGAGACCGTCCAGTTCAAGAGGCGTAAACGTGTTGCGGTCGGTGTACTCGCGACCGAAGTCGCTCGTCCATTCGCGTATCTGGGCGGTTTCCGGAAGTGCTTTTACCATTGAACAACCTCTGGTGTTGCTCGTTCACTTCGCGAAATGTCCAACTGTCTTGATGACAGCATGGATTACGTCGGCTAAATCCTCGTCGCTGATACCGTGGAACATAGGCAAACTAATGAGGTGTTGATATGCGTCCTCTGCCACGGGATACTCCCCGCCCTTGTATCCGAAGCGTTCGCGATAGAACGGATGCTGATGCACGGGAATGTAGTGGACATTTACACCGATGTTTTCCGCCCTCAGCGCGCGAAACACTTGCCCTCGATCCGCGCAAAGGTGTGCTAGATCGAGACGAATAGGATAAAGATGCCAAGCTGGAAGGACATCGGATCGAACGCTCGGAGGCACTACGCCAGGAATATACCGGAAAGCTTCAGTGTAGCGGTCTGCAACCTCACGACGACGGGACAGATTTGATTCAAGCTTTTCCATCTGGCTCAGACCTAAAGCGCAACCGATATCGGTCAGACGATAGTTGAAACCAAGCAGAACCATTTCGTAATGCCATTGTCCGGCCGTTTGCCGCTGGCGCGCATCACTGTCAATTCCATGATTGCGGAATCGACGTAGAGTTTTGGCAAGATCGGGCCGCTCGGTGGTCACCATTCCACCTTCACCGGTGGTCAGATGTTTAACCGGGTGAAAGCTGAAGACGGTCATATGCGCGATGCTGCCCACCAACCTGCGCCGGTATTCCGCGCCGAGCGCGTGGCAAGCGTCTTCAATGACAATTAACCCGTTGCGTTCAGCGATTTGAAGAATTGCGTCAAGATCGGCAGGATGGCCGGCATAGTCGACGGGAAGGATTGCTCGGGTTTTGGACGTAATCTTAGTAATCGCTTGCTCAGGATCAAGATTCAGCGTATCGCGACAAACATCGGCGAATACAGGTCTTGCTCCCTGGTACAACGCGCAATTGGCCGTGGCGCAGAAGGTCATGGGCGTTGTGATGGCTTCATCTCCGGCCTTAAGCCCAGCCGCGAACGCGGCGCCATGTAGTGCCGCCGTACCTGAACTGAAACTCACTGCGTACTTGGCCCCTACCCGTGCGGCAAACGCTTCTTCGAATTCCTCGACTTTCGGCCCGGTAGTCAGCCAGCCCGATCGCAACACGTTCACGATCGCGTTAATATCGTCATCGTCCAGTGTTTGCCGACCATAAGGAAGCAGCGTCTTGCGAACGGGAGATCCGCCGTTGATGGCGAGTATTTCGCTGCTGACTGGCGTCACGCTCATTTTGAATTTCTCTACACAACCGCGGCTTGGCGCTGCCTTCCCGTATGTGCCAGCACCCGCATATCAGGCGCAATGAGGTCTTGCAATTCGTCTCCGCTAAGCCAACGCGAATTAGTGTCACTGGTATAGCGAAAGCCTTCAGGCAGCGGAGTTGCGTCTACCCAGTTCTCTCGTTTCCACCATGGGTGGGAAGGCTGGATTATGTACATCTCGTCCACTTCTAGTGCGTTCCGTGCTTCGTCTTCGGAAAGAAGAACCTCGTGCAGCTTTTCTCCAGCACGTATGCCGATGTAATCAACCTCGCAACTTGGGGCAACACTCTTCGCCATTTCCAAAAGCGTCATGCTGGGAATCTTAGGAACAAAGATCTCTCCGCCGTGCATGTTCTCGATGCAATGGATCACGAACTTCACGCCGTGATCGAGGGTAATCCAAAATCGAGTCATCCGTGGGTCCGTGATAGTGATTTTGCCTTTTTTGCGTTGCTCCAGAAAAACAGGAATAACACTGCCTCTGCTACCGACAACGTTCCCGTAGCGCGCACAACTGAAACGGGTGTCTTGCGCACCGGCATACGCGTTGGCTTGTACGAACATCTTTTCAGCGCAGAGTTTGGTCGCACCATAAAGATTGATCGGATTTACCGCCTTGTCCGTGCTAAGGGCAAAGATCCGCCGTACGCCTTGATTGATCGCGGCGTCGATCACGTTGCGACCGCCCATGATGTTGGTTTGGATCGCTTCGAAGGGATTGTATTCACAGGCCGGGACCTGCTTGAGGGCAGCTGCGTGAATCACCACCGTTACGCCCGCGAAGGCACGCTCCAGCCTCGATTGGTCCCGAACATCGCCGATGAAATAGCGCAGGCTCGGATGGTTGAAACCGGACGCCCGCATGTCGTGCTGCTTCAATTCATCGCGACTGAAGATGACAAGTTTCTTGGGGTGATAGTCCCGCAGCATGATCTCGACAAATTTCTTGCCGAATGAACCCGTACCTCCGGTGACAAGAACAACCTGCTCCGACCAGTTCATCTAGCTAGCCTCGAGATTGTGAAAGTCATATTGCAAACTATGCACTGCATTTCCAATCCAATCATGACTGAGTTTCGCATCGATCGGGAAAACAAAATCGTGGCATCAACTTTCTGAATTCTTACCAATGCTGCGTAGTATAGCGAGATAACTATTGCGACGATGTTAAGTAGCTTGGTAACGCCCCGCATTTATTGTGGAAATCATCACAAATTGCTTTATGTGCAGTGCTAGAATGCGGCAAACATTCATAACGAATAAATTTTCTTAGTGCGAGTGAGCATCCTCGACGCCGACTTTGGTCATTGTGGGCATGCTGGAGCGCTTTACTAGGGCGGAATCGCACGCAAGATTGTTGTGCAGGAGTGGGAATGGATTCAGGACCTTTGGTACATACGAACGGTCAGATGATTCGCGAGGTACAAGCGCCGTATCCAGTCGAATTTAGCCGCCAGTTGCTCACCGGTATTTACCCAAACGCACCGGCCCAGGATTCTGTGCTGCGCGAGTATTTGCGGGTATTGATAAAGCGCAAGTGGACAATCCTCTTTTGCCTTGCTGGGATCTTCATCATGGTTGCGATCTCCAGTCTGAAAATGACTCCCGTCTACGAAGCATCAGGCAGCATCGCGGTTAATAAAGCCGATCCCGGGTTGGTCAATTTCAAGGACTCCGGCTCAATGAGCATCGATTACTACGATCCCGCCGATCTCGACACTGAAGTAAAGATTCTGCAGAGCGATCTGCTGGCACTACAAGTAATTAAACAATTGAATTTAGACAAGCGGACCGAGTTTGGCGGAAAACCCGACAGCGCGTCTTCCTTGAACCTCGCCCCGGATCCCCTGCAGACAGATTCAACGAGAACCTCCGCGTTACTTAGTGCGGTTAAAGGAAGCCTGCGAGTGTCGCTCGTACCCAATTCGCGGATCATCGAGCTCCATTACCGCAGTCCAAATAAGGAACTCGCCGCCACAGTCGTAAATACTCTGGCAACTACCTACGTCGAGCAGAACTTTAAGACGAAATTTGAATCGACCATGCAAGCTGCCGACTGGCTTTCAAAACAGCTTGTCGATCTCCAGATGAAGGTCGAGACCTCCCAGGAAAAATTAGTGAAGTACCAGAAACAGCATGAGATTCTTGGGATTGACGAAAAGCAAAATATTACGACCGCCAAACTTGACGAATTAAACAAGGAACTTACAGCGGCTGAGTCCGGACGCATGGAAAAGGAATCGGTGTACCGGCTGATTCAATCGGGCGATCCCGATGTAGTTGCTTCTGCCCCGGTCGGTGGCGATTCCAATAGCGGAAATAATCCGAACTCCGGATCTCCTCTGCTGGACAGCCTTAGAGGCAAGCAGGCCGACCTTAAGATCCTCGTCGCGGAACTGAGTACTCAATTCGGGGCATCCTATCCGAAAGTGGCTCAGCTTAACAACCAGCTCAAAGAAATTGATATTCAAATTCAAGGCGAGATGAAAAAAATGAGCGGCCGGGTGCGCGGCCAGTATATGGCAAGTCTGCACCGGGAGGGTTTGCTGCGGGATGCCCTGGAGAAGCAGAAGCAGCAAGCCAACAAGCTAAATGAAAGCGCTATCGAATACAGCCTTCTGAAACGTGATGTAGAAACTAATCGTCAGCTTTATGAAGGACTTCTTGAGAAACTGAAAGAAGCTGGTGTTACCGCAGGCTTGCACTCAAGCAACGTAAAAATCGTGAACGCCGCTCGCGTCCCTATGGCTCCATCCGAGCCAAATATCCCTCGAAACCTCGCGTTTGGGCTGCTCCTTGGACTGACCTCTGGAATCGGACTGGCGTTCTTGCTGGAGAACCTCGATAACACGGTGAGGACACCAGAGCAGGCCCAAATCATTTCATCACTCCCTTCACTTGGCATGATCCCTCAAGGCTCTAGGACTGGCGTAGAAGGCAAGAACGAAAACCGGCTGATCGTTGCGTCCTCGAAAGAATCGGTCGAGTTGGTTACGAAATCGCGACCACAGTCCCAAATGGCGGAGTCGTACCGGGCACTGCGAACTTCCCTTTTGCTCTCCTCGCTGGGAGCACCGCCAAAAATTATTCTCATTACTAGCGCGCTGCCACAAGAGGGAAAGACTACGACCAGTATTAACTGTTCGATCGTACTCGCACAAAAAGGTGTGAAAGTTCTCTTGATTGATGCAGATTTGCGGCGACCTGGCGTCCATAAGGCTCTCGGCATGGGTCCACGCAGTGGTCTGAGCAACATACTGACCGGTAGCGCAACTTTGCAGCAAGCTATCACCCGGTCGCCGCTACTTCCAAATTTGTTCGTGCTGCCTGCCGGGACGCCCCCTCCAAACCCGGCAGAACTCCTCGCGTCGTCCGACATGCGAGACCTACTAGCGCAACTTCGGGATCAATACGACCACATCATTATCGACACGCCGCCTACCTTGTCGGTCACAGATGCCGTCGTGCTCTCAACCAAAGCTGACGCCGTTGTGCTCGTCATCCGCTCCGGTCAAACCACCAAAGGAGCGCTGCGGCGTTCGCGCGACATTTTGATGCAGGTTAATGCGAAGGTGGCGGGAGTGCTACTCAATGCCGTCGATTTGAGCTCTCCTGACTACTACTACTATTACGAATATCAAGGAAAGTACGGTAGCAAGTACTACCAGGAAGAGGAATTGGATGATAGCGACGAGCCAAAAGCCTCTTCTACAAATGCTTGAAGTCAAGGTTCTGTCTCTACGATAGTGGCAACATAACAATGAAAGTCGTCCTCGGCTCGCGTAACCAAAGATTTTGGCTAATTACGCTTTCTCTTCTAATCACCAGCACGTACATGACTCTTGTGACTCGAGAGTATGTGGCGGCCCATCTCGCAAGCCGTGCCCAGTTGAGCAGTCTGCAAATCGCCGCCAAGCTTGAGGCTGGCAATGCCGAATATCGTCACGAACTGGGGCGGTATCTCGAACTGATAGCACGGAATCCTTCAGCCGCCCTTGAGCAATACAGGCTCTCCGTACAACTCAATCCATATGTCGCCCGCTACTGGTTTGATCTTTCGGCGGTACTTCGCTTGATGAGCTACACAAATGAGGAGAAAGATGCCGTCGAACACGCCATTCGGGCCGATCCAGTAACGCCGGGGGTCGCATGGGAGGCGGCCAATTTTTACCTTGTGCAAGGGGACACAGAGAGCGCGCTTCGAGAGTTCCGTGTGGTGCTGCAGAACGATCCGTATCTCCCGTACGCCGCGTTGCAGCTCTGCTGGAGGGCTAATCCCGATGTAGATGCGCTTCTTCGGAAAGTGGTCCCACCGCGGGTCGAGGCATACCTCGCATTCCTTGATCTTCTGATTGACAGGAAGGAGACTGTAGGAGCGGCGAAAGTATGGTCGGCCCTAATGAAATCAACCCAGCGCTTCGAACCAGTTTACCTTTTCCGCTACGTCAAGTACCTCGTCCTACAAGGCGAGGCGGAGCAGGCACATTTGGTCTGGCAACAAGCATCGGGAATTCTGGGACTATCGTCTTATCTGGCGTCCCCCAATAATCTCATTGTGAACGGCACCTTCGGCCTTGACATCCTGAATGGTGGGTTCGATTGGCAGTACCTCAAGCAACCCGGTGTTTCGCTAGCTCTTGATCCCAGCGCCTTTCATGGAGGGTACAGATCGCTTTCTATTACCTTTGACGGTCCGGGAGTGACTGATGCGGGAATCTATCAATTCATCGCGGTTCAGCCCAATACGGAATACGAGTTTTCAGGCTATTTTAAAGCCGGGGAGATCGAGGGCGCGGGCGGCCCGCGCTTCGCCATTCACGACGTGTATTCAACGAAAACCTATTTCGAGAGTGACGATCTGAAAGACGCGGAGTTCTGGAAACCGGTGAATGCAGATTTTACGACTGGACCCGAAACAAAATTGCTCGTGCTGCGGGTGGCGCGCGTCCCTGCTGGCAGCCCCATCCGCGGTAAGCTTTGGATCGATGACTTCCAACTTGTTCAGAAGCAGTCTGGTTCAAAGTAGATCGTGAAATGGCGTTCAAAAATCGTCGATAACAAGAGCTGTTCGTGACATCTTCGATTCTTGTAGCTGCGGAACCGACATTAGTATCGCGAAGGACTTTTAAACCCTCTCGCGTCGACTCCGTTGTTTTCTACGGAATCATTGGCCTTCTTCTTTTCGGTCCTTTGGCCTTTGGAGCTGTTGAGCCCTGGTCAATCTTCATTCTGGAATTCGGCGCATCGCTGCTCTTCCTTGTTTGGATGATTCAGCAGATCAGATCGAGTGCGCTCAGAGTCACGCGAAATCCGCTATTCTTGCCGATGTTCGTTTTCGCGAGCTTGATTCTTGTCCAGCTAGCCACGGGTCGAAGCGCCTATAAATATGAAACTTCCTCCAAGGCACTGTTGTACTTCGCGTACGGAATGCTTTGTTTCCTTGCGGTGCAATGTCTGCGAAGAGCATCGCAGGCGAAGAAACTCGCCCTGATTCTGTCGATCTACGGATCCTCGGTGGCGTTGTTCGCGCTAATCCAAAGCCTTGCCCCGAATGGAAAAATCTACTGGCTCCGCGAAGCTCATCTCGGTGGTTGGATTTATGGTCCGTACGTTAATCACAACCACTTCGCCGGGCTCATGGAAATGCTGGTGCCTATTCCATTGGTGTTCTGTTTCACGCGCTACGCCCATGGAGTAAAGAGAACCATCGCCGGAGTTGCGGCTGCGGTAATGGCAAGCACAATTTTTCTTTCCAGTTCGCGAGGCGGAATGTCCGCCCTGGCGATTGAGATGACATTCTTTGCCGCTGTGGTGATGACTGGACGTAAACGTCCCAAAGCTGTCATTGTGGGCGGAATTTTTCTCCTGGTCGTCTTTGGGCTCCTCACTTGGGTTGGCGGTGGCGAACTGGCGAATCGCATGGCAAGTATCCGAACTGAGGCAAAAGCGGAGATGTCGGGAGGAATGCGGCTGGCCATTGATCGAGATAGCCTGCACATGTTCATGCAAAAGCCAGTGCTGGGTTGGGGGCTAGGAGCTTTTCCCGTCGTTTACCCACAATTCCGCAGCTTTTACACGAATTTCTTCGTCAATGAAGCCCACAATGATTACCTGCAGTTGCTGGTCGAAATGGGTGCGCTCGGATTCGCAACCATGCTGTGGTTCCTGGTAGTGCTATGGCGCACCGGCCTTAAGAAACTCCACGATTGGGCAGTCAACATCAACGGCGCGGTGACACTGGCCGCATTGCTCGGCTGTACCGGAATACTGGTCCACAGCTTCGTGGATTTCAATTTACATGTTCCGGGTAACGCTGCTCTCTTTTACGTCCTTTGTATCGTGGCGGCCTCCGAGCCTCTGCTTCAATCAACTCCCCGCCGACGCTCCCATTCGAGAGAACCTTGGACGAGTGACGAAGCTCCCCAGCCAACGAGCTAAAGAATGACCTGGACAACCAGCTTTTGAAACCTCCATTCTGCTCTGAGGGTCTGCGATTTCCATTTTCAGGGTGATACGTCCACCGACTGCGGCTCATCTCTGTGCTAGCATCAAGTGAACCCAATGGCATCTGGAAAACTTCACGTTGTGCCCCTCGGCGGGCTTGGCGAGTTCGGTATGAACTGCATGGCCTTGCGCTGGGGCGACAACATTATCGTCATCGACGCCGGCCTGATGTTTCCCGAAGCGGAGCTCCTGGGCGTAGATATAGTTGTTCCAGATATCTCCTACCTGATTGAAAATCGGCAGCGGGTGCGCGCAATTGTATTGACCCATGGACACGAAGATCACATTGGAGCGTTGCCTTGGATCCTGTTCGAGCTGAACGTGCCGGTGTGGGGCACGGAGTTCACGCTCGCCTATGTGGAAGACAAGTTGGAAGAACACGGGCTTCTGGACAACGCCGAGTTGCGCGAAATCAAGCCGGGGGAGCGCTTCCGCATTGGACCCTTTGCCATTCACCCGATTCAGGTAACCCATAGTCTTGTCGATTGTGTGTCGCTGGCGATCCACACTCCTCTCGGGGTCGTCATGCACACAGGTGACTTTAAGGTTGACCCTACCCCGACAGATAACAAGCTTTTTGATCTCCATTCATTTGCTGAATACGGCAAAGAGGGTGTGCTGGCGCTCTTCCAAGATTCGACGAACGTGGAGCGCAAGGGCTACACCCCGAGCGAGCGAGCTGTGCGCCGTAAGTTCGATGAGGTATTTGCGCGTACTCAACGGCGACTGTTCATTTCCTGTTTCTCGTCCTCCATACACCGCATCAAGTTGGCCATTGAATTGGCATGGCAGCACGGTCGCAAGGTGGCATTTATTGGACGTTCCATGAACAGTTCGGCCGAGATCGCAGAGGATCTAGGCTACATCGAGATTCCCGACGGTGTGTTGATTCATCCCGGAGAGATGAAGAATTTCGCACCCGAAAAAGTATGCGTGCTGATCAGCGGGACGCAAGGTGAGCCGATGTCGGCGCTTTCCCGCGCCGCTGTGGATACTCATAAGCACGCCAAGATCGAGAAGGGTGATACGGTGATGCTTTCTTCGCGCATCATCCCAGGAAATGAGAAAGCGATTTACCGCATGATCGATCACCTGTTCAGGCGAGAAGCCCATGTGATTTACGAAGATGGCTCCTCCCCGCCCGTACACGTCAGCGGGCACGCCAGCCAGGAAGAGCTAAAGCTGATTATCAATCTGGTAAAGCCCCGGTATTTCATCCCAATCCACGGTGAATATCGACAATTGAAACTGCACGCCGAGTTGGCGGCTGCCATGCATGGGTCAGTCGGCAAAGTGGTTCTCCTCGAGAGTGGGGATGTTCTGGAGTTTGATGAACTGGGCGCGCGGAAAACGGGACGAGTAAACGTTGGGCGAGTTTGTATCGATTCCGGCTCGCGCACCGACGTGGTTGAAGATTTGATTATCAAGGATCGCCGGCACCTGAGCGAAGATGGGATTGTTCTCCCTATCATCGCTATCAATAAGTTAACCGGCCGCGTGGAAAGTACCAGTCCGGAAATTGTTACTCGCGGCTTTGCCCCAGGTGAAGACGGTTTTATGGCGGGAGCGCGCCAGATCGTGTTGCAAACTCTCGAGCTATCCAGCGCCGAAGAGAAGGCCGATTACGGCGTGATCAAAGAAAAAATCCGTTCCGATTTGAAGCGCTATATTTCAAAGCAAACGCAAAAGAGACCACTGATCATGCCCGTGATCCTGGAAATATAAACTTCACAGATATTCTTGGAGAACTCTAATAGTCACGCTCGATGACATTAAACAGGCGCAAGGGCGTCTTCGCGGGATAGCCACACGCACGCAGTTGCTTGAATCCCGCATTCCCCAAGCAGTTGCGGCTCAAGACGAGCGTCGCCTGTTTCTGAAATTGGAAAATCAGCAGCCTATCGGTTCCTTCAAACTTCGGGGAGCTTACAACAAGATCGCATCACTTTCAGAAGAGGAGCGGGGCCGCGGAGTAATCACCTACTCCAGCGGCAATCATGCGCAAGGCGTTGCTTATGCGGCAAGGACGCTGGGCGTAAAAGCAATAATAGTGATGCCGAACAACGCTCCGGCAATCAAGCGGCAAGCGACGGCTTCCTTGGGTGCCGAGATTGTTATCGTGGGTCCGGGCAGCGCGGAACGTCAGGCCAAGGCGGAGGAACTCGCCGAGACTCACGGTTATGTCATAGTGCCCCCCTATAACGATGAAAAGATCATAGCCGGCCAGGGTACGATTGGTTTAGAAATTCTTGAGGACCTGCCCGAGGTGGAAATGGTGTTAGTGCCGGTCGGTGGCGGCGGCATGATTAGCGGGATCGCGAGCGCAATCAAACTGAGTAGCCCCGGTACCAAGGTACTAGGTGTCGAGCCCGAACTAGCGGGAGACGCCCAAGCAACTCTGCGATCTGGAAAACTTGTCCACTTCGATGCTGAGAAAGTCACCCGCACTATTGCCGACGGGCTACGTACCCAGAGCATAGGTGCGATTAATTTTGAACACATTCGCAAGTATGTGAACGATATTGTCACCGTCACAGAAGATGAGATTCGAGAGTCCGTCCGAAGGCTGGCCCTTGATCCGAAGACTATCGCTGAACCGAGCGGCGCCGTGGCCGTCGCGGCATTTCTGTTTCATCGCGATCAGTTACCAAGCACCAAGTTGAATGTGGCTGTGATCAGCGGTGGGAATATTGAGCCGAAACTGCTACAGAAGATCACCGGGAATTCCGCTACTAATTTCGTCGCACGCTGACTGAAATCCCACAAAGTTCCTAGAGTTAGACTGTCCCCGCCGGCACAACTATTACAATAGGCACAGATGCTTCAACAAGTCCGTTTTCGCAGTGCGAGGCATGCGCTTCGCTACATGGAAATTCATTTGAGGAAGAGCGTGATCAACAATTATCGTGGGATTATCCTTTGCTCCCTAATCGCTTTGTACAGTGCCGCGGCTTTTGCTGTGGCTGAGCATGCCACTCTCGTCCGCGCCGCGAGCCTTTACTTGTCGCCGGATACGAATTCGGCAAAGCTCAGTGCGGTTGAGCGCGGACGCGAACTGATAATCCTGGAAACGAGTCGCGATTGGGTGCACGTCGAGGCCATGCTCGGGGACACGCGGCGGGACGAGGCTATGGATGAAGAAGATGTTCCAGCAAAGACCATTACCGGGTGGCTGTTGGGCAAAGGAATGGTGCGATCCTCCACCGCTGATGGCGATAAGATTCTATTCGGCGAAGCGGCCGATTCCGAAGATCAAGCCAGCCAGCGAAATGGACGTAAGGGAGCAGCGCAAGATGCTATGCGCCTCTACTACCGTATCTATGATTTTTTTCCAACCTCTCAGCTCGCTGGAGAAGCATTGTACCGGGCAGGTGATATTCGTTGGCAGATAGAAAAAGCCGACGTCTCGACGCGTCCTTCGTCGCGTGAGAAGGAATCCTACTTGCGCCAGGGCATGGACGAGCAGTGGATGAAGCTCGTGATGAAGAAGTTTCCCGGCACGAAATGGGCCGATCTCGCTGCGTTTCATCTTATCGATAACAAACTGTGTGGCGATTGGCAGGGTTCTCCCAAGTGTCCCGACAAGGAAGCGGACCTTTACGAGAAATATGCCAAGGAACACCCACAGTCCCCGGCAGCGCCCCAGGCCCTCTACGACGCGGCATGGCGACGCTCAGCCTTGATTGAAATCTACAAGACCGAAGAGCAAGCCAAGAAATCAGAAGAATCCAAAAACCGAGCATTAGCGCTGGCCCAGCAGGTGACGGCGCAATATCCGCAAAGTGACTGGGCATTGCGAGCCCGGCGCTTGGTTTTTTTAATCCAGCAAAATGTGCCCACTTACGGCAATTCAGTCGATTGAGACTTTCATCTTTCCACATCTACATTCATGGTTGTGACCCTGCGAGAGATCGCAAGTTCTCACAGGTTATTTCGCCAACAACCCTAGTTGGTTCTCCAATTGACATGACGCTCTGAAGCGGCTCTAATATGCGCCCGTAGGTCTGGGAGGTGTTTATGTCGACGGCAGGAAAATATGCGCTCGTCACTGGCAGCTCGCGGGGCATCGGCAGGGGCATCGCAATAAAGCTGGCTGGAAAGGGAGCCCGCGTGGCGGTCCACTACTACCAGAATGAAGATGCGGCCAAAGTCACCTTGTCAAAGGTCCGCGAGTGCGGATCCGATGGCTTTCTGGTTCAGGCTGATGTGTGTCGTCATGAAGATGTCGGCCGAATGTTTGGGCGCGTGAAAGCGGAGTTTGGGAAACTCGATATTTTTGTCCACAACGCGCGTCCTGATCTCCCCGGCTTCTATATAGGGCCCATGAACATCACGGTCGAGCAATGGGACACCGCCCTCAATTCTCAGGCCAAGGCCTTCTTGGTCGGGGCCCGGGAGGCGAGCCAGTTGATGCGGGACGGAGGCAGAATTATCGGCATCACTTATGCTCCGGGTGGCAGATTTGGGAGCTGGCAGCCCTGGGTGGCTATGGGGTCGGCGAAAGCCGCCATGGAGTCGCTGTGCCGCTACTTCGCGGTAGCTCTCGCAAGACGGCGAATCACGGTGAACGCCATTAGTCCGGGCTGGATCGAGG